>CENW01021519.1_pt1 | contig 18167 bp, 14 predicted proteins | sample 530241 | NCBI WGS metagenome assembly CENW01 (sample SAMEA2619818, study PRJEB7988) | marine metagenome | isolation source: saline water (ENVO:00002010), including | reverse complement strand
TGGAATCAAACGATCTTTATTTCCCTTTCCAACTACCTTTATTAAATAATCTTTTGTATTTATTGAACCAATATCAAGGTTAATAAGTTCGCTCAATCTCATGCCTGTCGAGTAAAAAAGCTCTATGATTGCTCTATCTCTTAATCCTTTTACGGTATCAGTATCAGGTTGATTCATTAGTTCGTCAATTATTTTTTCATCTATAAAATTTGGTAATTCTTTGGATAGTTTTGGAGACTGTAAAAAAAGTGAGGGATTCTTATCAATGAATTCAATATTAATTAAATATTTATAAAAAGATTTGATACTAGCTAGTCGTCTGGCCACAGTCTTCTTTGTAAGACCTAAATCGTATTGATTAGATAAAAAGTCTCTAATATCTGACTTGGTAGCCTGTTGAACCCTGACAGACTTTTCTGTAAGAAATTCAATGAATTTTTGGATATCATATTGATATGCTTTTATTGTGTGCAATGAAAAATTCTTCTCTTTGGAAAGAAACTTCAAAAATGAAACAAAAATTGGGAGAGATTTAGTCATGAATATTTCCAAGATTTTTTTTCAACATCTTTAGATCTTTTGGCAATTTAGCAGTAACAGTCATTTGTTTTTTTATCTTGGGGTGTGTAAATGTGATTTGTTCAGCATGAAGCGCGTGTCTTCTAAAGCTTTGCAAAAGTTTAAGTAATTTTTTTGAGACCTCAGGTATGTAGCCCCTTGACCTGCTTATGCCTCCTCCATATTTTTCATCTCCAAAAATTGGATTTCCAATACTTGAAGAATGAACACGTATCTGATGAGTCCTTCCTGTTTCTGGATAAAAACTAACTTCGCTTGCATAGTGTCCCAGTAAATTTGATTGAAATAATGTTTTAGCTTCCTTGCCCTTGCTATCAACTACATAGGAAGTTGGATCTTTTTTTCCGCGAGCAATTGGTGCATCGATCTCGCCTTTTTCATTTCTAAACTCACCCCAAGCAATAGCATAATATTTTTTCTTAATTAATCTTCTTTCGAATTGTTTTGAAAGATTTGCATGAGCGCTATTGTTTTTTGCAATTAAAATTGCACCGGACGTATCTTTGTCAAGTCTATGAACTATGCCGGGACGAAAATTACCATTAACATCAGATAATTTATTAAAATGAAACAATAGTCCATTTGCAAGTGTACCACTAGACTTACCAGCCCCTGGGTGAACTGTAATTCCAGCTTGTTTATTCAAAGCAATTATTTCATCATCTTCAAAAAGGACTTCAAGAGGAATATTCTCGGGATTCAAATCCAAAGAATCACCATTAATCGGAAGTATTGAGTAAGACACATTTTCTGTTCCCTCAAGCTGAAAGCTCGGTTTAGCAATAACCCCATTAACCAAAACCAATCCCTGAGAAATCATTTTTTTTACTTTGGTTCTGCTTACTCCTTTAGTTTGCTTTGCTAGAAAGGCATCTAGCCTTTCTCCTTTACCAAGCTCAGCAGATATGTTGAATGATTTCAAGCTGAAATTTGCTCCCGCTTCTTTTCAAAAAAAATGTTATCAATCAAAACCATTATCATACCAATTGTTACATAAGAATCTGCAAAATTGAAGACGTACCAGTGAAAATCCCCTATCATAAAATCAAGAAAGTCAATGACCTCTCCTAAAAAGATTCTATCAATGAGATTGCCAAACGCACCGGCAATGATTAAAGCTAATCCCAACCTAGGAATTATTGAATGATCTTTTAAGGACCATAAATACCATAATAGAAAAATTGTTAAAAGGATTGAGACTGCTGTAAAAATATAATAACCAAAAGGAAAATTTATTCCAAAAGCCATGCCATCATTTGTTATATAGGTAAAATGAAGAAAATTTTCAATTACAGGTATAGACTCATAAAGCGACATTGTGTTCACAACAATACGTTTGGAGACTTGGTCTGCAAGTACCAATACGGCGCTTACAAACAAAACTTTCATGCTAAACCAAGCTTTTCTTTTTCTTTACATCTAACACATTTGGTAGCATTTGGAACTTCTAGCATCCTTTCTTCAGGAATTAGTCCGTTACAAATTTTACAAACTCCAAAACTACCCTCATCAATTCTTTCAAGAGCAACTTTCAAATTTTTAAAGTAATCACTTTCTCTATTCATCAACATAAAGCTCTTTTCTTGTTCATGCGAATCTGTTCCTGCGTCAGCCATGTGAACACTGAAAATTGAATCAGGAGTAACGCCTCCCTGTTTATTAGAACCTGAACCAATACCTTCTTTAATTGTTTCTATTTCCTCAGAAGCTGAACCCATTTTTTCTTGAATAGCTTTCTTAAATTTTTCTAGCTTTGCTTTTGAATATTTATTTGGCAATTTAATTTCCTTTCGATTTTACTCTTTCTAAACCAAAAGTGAAGCTCTGACCCTCTAATTTCACAGATCCTGAGAATTCACCCCCTTTAGGAGATTCAATAATTTCTAGAGCCAATACCTCACTCATAAATAAACCCTTAAACTCAATCAATGAGTCCTGAACGATACCATCAAGGACAGTGTAAATCTTTATACGATCCTCGACAGCAAAATTAGCATCTTTTCGTAAAGTTTGCACCTGTCTAATTAAATCTCTAACCACTCCCTCTTTTCTTAAGGTATCAGTTATATTTTTATCAAGACCAACAGCTATTGTATCGTCCCCTGAGCTCGTCCATCCTTTCACAGGTTCCTGGCTTATGAGTAAATCTTCGCGTAAAATAAATATTTTATCGTTTATTTTGTACTTTTTGTAGTTTCGTATTTCGTTCAATAGATTCTTATCTTTGAGTGAATTAAGCGTATCAATAATTAGTTTGGTATCGCTACCATATTTCTGACCAAGAACTGGAAGATTTGGCTTAACTTTATATAAAACAATTTCAGATTCAGAATCTGATCTTTGAATAGACTTTACGTTTAACTCTTCCATGATTACATCTTTTTCTAACATGATAAAATCTGCAATGGAATCTTCCTTAACGCTAAACTTAAGTGTATTTAATGGCTGCCTGATCCTGATATTGGCTTTATTTCGCGCGGATCTTCCTAACTCAACAACTTTTCTTAAAGCTCCGACTTGGCTTTCAAGTTCTTTGTCAATAAATGATGAGCTTGCCTTAGGATAGTCGCACAAGTGTACGCTCTCTGGTGCTTGTTTTAATACTTTACTTACAAGGTTTTGATAAATTTCTTCAGTTACAAAAGGAAGAACGGGAGCAATTACTTTAATGGTACCAACCAGAACATCGTACAGAACTGCATAAGCAGTCATTTTATCACTGTCGTCCTCAGTTTTCCAGAAACGCCTTCTATTTCTGCGAATATACCAATTAGATAAATCATCTAAAAAATTGTCAAAATTTTTCATAGCTTTATCAACACGGAACTCATCCAGGCAAGATCTTGAATCAGCTATTAACGTATGTAACTTTGATAGGATCCACCTATCCATCACATTCAATTCATTAAAGTTGTAGCTAGTTTTGTTGGGGTCAAAGCCATCAACAGATGCATAAGTTGCAAAAAATGAATATGAGTTCCAGAGCTGGATTAATTTTCTTCGAACCTCGTTACCATATTCATACCCAAAAAGAAGATTGTGCTCAGGGTTTTGGGAAGCATACATCCACCTCATTACGTCAACTCCCATTTTTTCAGCAGCATCGTCAAACCATATAGCGTTCCCCCAAGATTTATGCATATCTCTTCCATCTTCAGCTTTTACAAGTGCATGACCTAATAAATTCTTAAAAGGGGGGCTATTTTCTAGTTTTGCTGACATAGCAAGAAGCGAGTAAAACCAATTTCTAAATTGACCTGGAAAAGACTCAACTACAAAATCGCCAGGAAACCATTTCTTCCAATATTTCCTGTCATTTTTATAATTAAGCGTTGAAAATGGAACAATTCCAGCATCCAACCATGGGTTTCCTACGTCCTGGACTCGAGTACCAATTAAATTAGTTTCTGGATGTTTAATTTTTATTTTGTCAATCCAAGGACGGTGAGGGCTGTTACCTTCAAACTCGTTCCAGCCTTCAACTGATAATTTTTTCAATTCTTCTTTGGATCCAACTACATAAAACGAACCATCTTCAAACTCCCAAATCGGTAGGGCAAGTCCCCAAAATCTTTTTTTAGAAATCATCCAATCACCCATTGAGTTAAGCCATTCTTTTTCACGATCAGCGCCCCAATCTGGAATCCAATTTATTTTATCAACTAAGCTGATAATATCATCTCTCCAGTCCATATTGATATACCATTCGTCAACTAGTCTGTACACCAGTTCATCACCTGATCTCCAACAATGTGGATATATGTGAGGATAATCCTCAACATAGATTAAAAAATTTTTCTTTTTAAGGTAGCTAATGATGGCATCAATAGTTCTAGAATCGGTGGCTTTTTTACCTGAAAGCCAGCCAAATTTATCAGTAAAGTTTGACTCTTCATCTAATGGAGCAATGCTTACCATATTCAATTTTTTTCCAACTTTATGATCAATATCTCCACAACCTGGAGCCATATGAACAATGCCTGTACCCTCACCGCTAACGACAATATCGTTACCTAAATTATCTTTACCTGGATCCACAACTTGATGCTGACTAATGCCACTTTGACCCTTGTCAGCTAAAGAGTTGTTGCTAATGGGATATCCACCAGGTATGGATTGAGCTTCAAGATCATCAAACGGCCCAATATATTCCCAACCAACCATATCGCTTCCTTTAACTTTTCCAATGATTTCAAAACCACCCTTTTCTTTAAAAATCTGCGCTATGGTTTTGAGCTTTGGAAGGCCATCGATCCACTGTTTTTTTTCTTTGAATTGCTTTTCAAGTCTTGCAAAGTTGAGATTGTCTTCAGCTAAATAATATATAGATCCATCTGAGGCTTTGAGCTGAATGTATTCTAAATTACCATTTATACCTGCTATAACGTTTGATGTGAGTGTCCAGGGAGTTGTTGTCCAAACAAGTAAGTATTCATCGTTGCGATCTTTGAGGGGAAACCTAACAAAAACCGATTTGTGTGATACGAGTTTTCTACCCTCAATAATTTCCATTTGAGAATAAGATGTGCCAGATCTTCCTGACCATGGAACCACATCAGATCCGCGATAAATCTTACCCTCAACAAAAAGCTGTTTTAAAAATGACCAAATTGTGTAATTATTTTCATCAGACATTGTAAAGTACGAGTTGTCCCAATCCATCCAATAGCCCAATCGTTTAGATTGTTCAGTTTGAATTTTAGAATACTTTTCAACTCGCTCTTTGCATAGCTTTACAAATTTCTCTATGCCATAATCTTCAATATCTTTTTTTGATTTAAAACCTAGTTCTTTTTCAACTTCTACTTCAACCCACAACCCCTGACAATCAAAACCTTGCTGATAACGAAGATCGTAACCATCCATAGCTTTGTATCTATTATAAAGATCTTTTAAGGTTCTTCCCCAAGCATGATGTACTCCCATAGGATTATTGGCAGTGATTGGACCATCAATAAAAGACCATGTATCATTGTTCGAATTCAGAGATCTTCTTTTATTGAAAATGGATTGAGACTTCCAAAATTCAAGGATTTTGTGCTCAACTTTCACGAAGTCCACCTTTGACTCAACTCGTTTAATCATAATGCTTAATAAATTGTCCTAAGTAGTCTAAAAAATTACCCTTTTCATTTAGGACAACAAAGAGGAAAACGCGCATGCGCGTTTAGTGGGAAGCTAACAAAAATCTATTATTTTTCTTTTAAATCAAGAGTGACGTATTGGGCGTTGCCATTTCTTTTGATATGCAACATAAGCATACCTCTGCGTTTGGAATTTCGAACTAGGTCGCTAAATTGTTTGATCGTGGAACATTTTCTGGATCCAACTCTTGTAATAAGATCGCCAACTTGAATACCTGCTTCATCTGCTGGCGTGTTGCGAAATATTTGAGTAACCAGGACACCTGTATCCTTGTCTTTTAAACTAAATTCTTGACGATTCATTTTATTTAAACTACTCACTTCGATACCAAGTTCGTTAGCTTCTTCAGTTTGAGTGTTTATAGCAAGCTCGTCATCGCTGGGCATTTTGGCAAGTTTGACTCTGAAAGATTTTTTCTTACCATTTCGTATCAAACTTAAATTGTAAAATTTATCAGGCTTTGAGGACGAAACATTGTTTCTTAAATGGTCGACGCTTTCTATGTCAATTCCATTGAACTCAGTAATTACGTCTCCTGTTTCAATACCGGCTTTATCAGCGGGTCCATCTTCGATTACGCTTGCAACAAGGGCACCACTGCGAGATTTTAAGTCTAATGCTTTGGCAGCGGTATCATTGATAGGTTGGATTTGAACTCCAATATATGACCTAACAACTTCACCATAATTAATTAGATCAGACATTACTTTTTTAACCATGTTTGATGGTATTGCAAAACCAACACCCTGATTACCTCTATCGTAATATCCATTGGAGTAAATCGCAGTATTTATTCCGATCAAATCTCCTCTAGAATTCAAAAGAGCTCCTCCACTATTGCCAGGATTAATGGCAGCATCGGTTTGAATAAAATCTTCATAGATATCACCTTGGATGATGTTTCCTCTTCCTTTGGCTGAAACAATTCCAGCGGTTACTGTATGGCTTAAATTTGCTGAAAAAGGACTTCCAACAGCTATAACCCATTCTCCTACACGAAGCTTATCCGAATCACCTAGAATAATATCTTTTAGATCTGGTGCTTTTATTTGAATTACTGCAAGGTCTGACTTTGGATCTTTGCCTATTACAGTGGCTTCGTATTCAGATTTATCAAGCAATCTAACCGTAATTTCATCAACATCTTCGACAACATGGTTGTTGGTAATGATGTATCCCTTTTTTGCATCCACTATAACGCCAGATCCCAGAGCAGATGTTTTATAATCCCTTTGCCTAGGTTGATTAAAATAAAAACGAAAAAGATCTTCTTGTGGTGAATTGCGATTCGACTGGCTAAGGTCTATTCTCTTTTCAGTAAGAATCGTGACGACAGCAGGATTCGCCTTTTCAGCGATATTAGCAAATTGATCGCTAAATTGTTTGATAAACGCGCTTTGACTAAAAAGAGTTGAAACAAAGATTGCTGTAAATAAGAACTTTTTCATAAAATTTTCCGTTTTTTTATTTTCAATGCCGACTAAGCTTGAAGGTTCCAAAATTTACAAATAAGGCTTTAGGTCCTCATAAAAAACAGATTCAGGCCTTGGCCCTAAATATCCTCTAACGATGTAACCCTCACGATCAATGATTAATGTAGTGGGTACCCCAGTTAGTGGCCTTCCAATGGTTTGGCCATAATCTATCATAACCATTTGGGTTTCAAAGCCATGAATATCTTTTAAAATGAGATATTCCATATCCCATTTTTTCATAAATTTTTTCAAATATTTGTCAGAGTCTGGGGTTCCGGATCTTGGAATGGTAATTCCTACTATTTCGAGACCTTTGTTTTTGTATTTAGAATACAATTTGTTTAAGTCTGGAATTTCTTTGAGGCAGGGGCCGCACCACGTACCCCAAAAGTTCAGTAGCACTACCTTGCCTTTTAAATCGCTTAGCTTAACAAATTCACCTTTGACTGTTCGTAATTCGAAGTCAGGTGCCTTGATAGCATAATCTGGTCTTTTTGGCTGTTTTTTAGGCTGTTCTTGCCCTACCAGTTCTTGAGGATCGTTTAACTCTTGGATAGATTGTTTGCTCTGACAACTAAAAACAGAAAGAGTGCTAGTCATAATTAAAATGTTAAAAAGCCTCATAATGTTGAACCCTCCAGTCCAGCGTCCAAGAAGTCGATGAATTCATTTAAATTTCTGGTCATACCTGGGAATGTACTAATTATTTCATCATTTGGACTTAAAATAACATAATATGGCAGAGCAGCGGTACCAAAACGTTCAATTTCATAAAGTTGATTTTCTTTATGCTTTGGACCTCCATCAGTATAAAGCTGCACAAGATTCATCTGTTTAAATCTCTCTTTTATTTCAGGCTCAATGAACACATTTACCTCCATCCATCTGCAATTAGTGCATGTATATCCTGTGAAATCTACGAAAATAGGCTGGTTATTATCTTTTGCAACTGAAAAAGCCTTCTCAAGATCCTTATACCACGTTAAGCCTTCTTGGTAGGAATACCCACCTGATTTACCTGATGCTGAAGTGCTCAATTGAGGAGGAAGATAAGAATAAATCAAACCGTGGATTCTCTGGCCAAATAATCCTGATGCCAAGTATAATCCAAATGTCAAAAATAATACACTCATAGTCAAACGTGCAGCGCTTAAAAATTCAACTACGGAATCATGTGGAAACCTTATTTGACCAAGGAGATATACGCCACACAAAATCATCAATACAGACCAAATTGCTAATACTATATTGTGAGAAAAGAATCCCCACTGCCAAACCAAATCACTATTGCTTAAAAATTTAAAGGCTGCTGCTAGTTCTAAAAATCCCATCACAACTTTCGTTGAATTTAACCAACTTCCAGACTTTGGTAGGTTTGATAAATACTGAGGAAATAACGCTAAAAAGAAAAAGGGCGACGCAAACGCAGCGCTAAAAACAATCATGCCGACCATCGGCCAAAACCATTGGCCTTGAGAAGCTGCTACCAATAACAATCCAACAAACTGCACTGTGCAGGTAAAACTAGTGAGAGTAAAAGTGACGGCCATGAATATTGTTCCAACATTTCCATCTCTACTCTCTTGTCTCAAGGAAAATTGCTTTATGCTTTCAGGTAGGTCAATTTCATACATACCAAACAGCGAAAATGAAAAATATATGAATAAACCCGCAATGAAAAGGTTAACCCATGGATTAGCAGCCAATTGATTCGCACCTGAAGCACCAAGGGTTAAAGCTAAAACCAATCCTAATATTGAAAAGGTTGCGACAATTCCTAGGGTATAGATCAGAGCATTTGATAAGGGATTTCCTTTCTTAGTCTCACCTCTTTTGATAAAGAACGAAACCGTAATGGGTATCATGGGAAATACACATGGGGTTAAAAGAGCCAAAAAACCCATTGAAAGCGCTAGGAGTATGAAAGGAAAAAACCCTTCACTAATTGCATCATCTAAATTTAAATCTCCTGTGTTTATAGTTGTGACCTTATCAGTATTAGGAAGCATTTCTGTGAATTCGGCTCTAGTAGAGCCAGAGATAACATTAACTGTTGCCTGCATAGTTTCTACATTTGGAGGATAACATAGTGTGGCATTACAGACTTGATACAAAACTGCAACGTCAACAGCGTATGCACCAGGGGTTGTATTTTCTTTGATTAAAAATGGTGCTTCAAATGATGTACCGCCATGATGAGTTCGTGTCGTGGTTTCAAATGCGTCATCGTACTTTACTTGAGGCTTATCTTCAAGAACCAATCCTTGCTTTTTAACGACGTCTCCAGTCAAAGTAACTTTTGATGCTACGGGACCAGAACCTTGATTCCTAAGGGCGTAAATTCTCCATTCAGGATCCATTCTAGCTTCAACTATTATTGAAGCTACTTCACCTGACCTCATTGGTTCTTTTTCAGTCGCAGTTAAAGTGACTGGAGTATCAAATTGAGCCCATAAAATTGAGCAAAAGGTGAGGTAGGGTATTAGTTTTTTTATACGATTCATTAATAGGTTTTATAAAGATAACCGAACATTAAATTCAAAAGATTAAAGATAAATTAGTTCCAAGATTATTTTTTTTCGGCTTCGCTTCGTTTCACTAATTTTACGTTCATTTCAACCTTTTCAAGTGGATTGTCACCATCAGGTCCTCGATATCCAGGATTCTGTTTTCTGGGAGTGTCGACATAGACAATTTGGTCAATTACTTCTAAGCCTTCGATGACCTGACCAAAAACGGTATATTGATTGTTGAGTTGTGGGGTCGCAGCATGACAAATAAAAAATTGACTAGAACCGCTGTTAGGATTGCTTGAGCGAGCCATTGACAAAGTTCCCTTCACATGTTCTTTGTCGTTAAACTCAGCTGGTAAATTCCAGGATGCTGGATCATCCTCCCGTCCAATACCAAAAAATTTTCCAGCCCTACCACCGGTTCCATCATTCATGCGATCGTCATCCTTTGAGTTTGGATCGCCTCCCTGAATGACAAACCCTGGAATTACTCTGTGAAATGTTGTTTTATTAAAGTAACCTTCGTCTGCCAAAATTTTAAAACTTTCAACGTGCATGGGGGCAACATCATCATAAAATTCAACGATCATATTCCCAAACTTGGTTGAAATTACTGCTACTTTATCTTCTTTTGCGCAACTCATGAATACTACTCCAATCATCAAAATTAATAATAACTTTTTCATTTATTTTAAACTCCTACTTCCTGGTTTTTGTACGGGGATTGATTTTAATTCATTAGGCACATTATCAGGGGCATAGCTCACAGCTGAAATAGTTGCTAAAGCCAATTGATTGCTATGAAGCTGAGCTTCTCCATTGCTTCTATCAACGATAATGCCTACTCCTTTTACCGTACTTCCAAAACTTTCGACTAATTGTATTACTTCTTTCACAGATCCTCCGGTTGTGACAACATCTTCAATAATTAGTATAGATTCACCTTTTTCAATTGAGAACCCTCTTCTAAAAGTCATTCTACCCTTTTCTCTTTCAGCAAAGATAGCGGGCTTATTCATTGATATACCAACGGCAGTTCCAATGACAATACCTCCTACAGCTGGAGAAACTATGGTATCTATTTGTGAATTATTAAAATGATCAGCAATTTGATCCGAGAATAATTTTAAATATTTTGAATTTTGCAAAACTTTAGCGCACTGAAAATACGAAGGACTGTGTCTCCCTGATGTTAAAACAAAATGTCCTTCAAGAAGTGCCCCAGATTCTTTGAATATTTTAACGTAGTCTTTACTTGTCATTAATTAAACTTCGCATTTTTTCTAAATAATGTTTCGCCGCATTTCTAATTGAATATTCACTTAAATCGCCTGAGAAAATAATACTTCTTGACACATTAATTATTGAAATTCCATTGGTATTTCCGTTTCGCATGCTTTGATCCAAATCTCCTCCTTGATTACCAACTCCTGGAATCAGTAATGGTAATCCTGGAGCTTTTTTTCTCACCCTTTTTATTTCTTTGGGCGCTGTAGCTCCAACAACAAGACCGATATTATCATTTGTATTCCAATCATAGCAGGCCTCCGCAACGCTCTCAAAAAGTGCATTGCTTGACTGATCTTCAAAATTTTGGAAATCTGAAGCAGACTTATTTGAAGTTCTACAAAGCACAAAAACGCCTTTCGTTGGGTCCATTATAAATGGCTCAATAGAATCGTAGCCCATATAGGGATTTAAAGTAACCGCATCAAAATTGAAGTGGTTAAATAAACTTTGGGCGTATTGTTTTGCAGTATTTCCAATATCTCCCCTTTTCGCATCACCAATAACTATTGTTTCTTCATCAAAAATTTCTATAGTTTGCTCCAGCCATTGAAATCCTTGAGAACCCCATCTCTCATAAAAACCTAAATTTGGTTTAAACGCAACCGCTAAGTCTTGCGTGGCATTGATAATTTTTAGGGTATGGTCTTTTAAATCACTTAAAGATGTATTCTTATTCCCCAATCCTTCAGGGCTTATATCTAGACCAACACAAAGGTGGCTTCGTTTGGTTTTTATAGATTTTTTTAATTTTTCATTGAATGAGAGCATATATGAATTTACCTCTTAATTATTGATACCCCAAAAAGTGATTAATCAAAAAAAAATGAACTCAATCATTAGATTATTATAAATTTTGCTGCTGATTATGAATACAAAGGAATCGTCATCAATTGAGTTAGTTGCATCGAGCGGCATTTTTCAGATCGAATTTTTTCATGAAACTGGAGCCGCTGACCATAACCGGTTAATTGAAATATCCAACTCTCTTGAGAAAGATTTTGGTAAAAAGTTCGTTCTTTCTCATAAAACAATTGAAAAGTATTTTAACCATTCTGGCTCACTGCCATATGTGGCTCGATATCGTAATGAGATAATTGGATATATTATTGGAATTCCACTAGAGTATCTTGATAGAGAGCCTTGGACAAGGATTGAAAAAAACTTTGGAAAGCATAATACAATTTATACTTATGCTTTTGTTGTTTTAGAGGAATTTAGGAAAAATGGCTACGCTAGAATGCTTAAAAAAGTTTATCTCAGTAAGCTAGAAAAACTCAACAATATTCTTTATAACTCTGGGCATGTCAAAAAAGGAATTGCAAGCAAGTTCAAGGGGAAAATTGAAGTTATAAATCATATCGACAATTGGCAAGGAACTGGAAAGACTTTTGAGTATTACCGAAGAGAATTGTAGATTATTTTCTTAACTAGCTAGCTTTTGCTGAGATGATTTTTCTCTTGTAAAGATGCTAACGAAAACAAGAGATAATACAGAAAAAGCAATAGCTGGTAAAACCTCATCCATGGTGGCATAAATTCCATTGGGTATTATGGCTTTCACAAAACTTGCTTCTTTCCAAAGTAATGTCGTTAAGGTCCCCACAAGAATGGATGCAATTGCACCTTGTTTTGTAGCACCTTTCCAAAAAAGAGCAGCCACTAAACTTGGGGTTATCGCCGCTCCATAGATCGTGTATGCATATAGTGCTCTTTCGAAAAATCCCTCAGATTTTGCAAATCCTAGTGAAACAATGTAAGCCACAACACCCAATACAACAACAAGGCCTCTGCTTAGGAATACAATGGTTTTTTCATTTGCATTCTTATTAACGTAATTTAAATAAATGTCTCTAATTAATGTTGTTGTTGGAACCAAAAGATAGCTGTCAGCGGTAGAAATAATTATACCCACTATCGTTGTCATCATAATAGCACCTATCAGGGGAGGAAGAAATTTGTGTGATGCATATATTAAAACATATTTTCCCACCTCTGCATCTGGTATCATACTTGATACAATCCAAGCCGCGAAAATAATCATTAACTCAGCAATCGCTACAGCCAGTATTAAGACTTTTGTTGCAGATTTTGCACCAGTAGCATCTTTGCTAGCAAAAAATCTTTGATACATATTGGCATCACCCATTATTAGTAAAAATGATGGAAGACAAAAATTCACAATGTCCATAACGGAATAAACACCCCAAAAATCCATGTGGGTATTTTTATCCATTGATGCGAATGAATTCGCCATACCATTAAAGCCGCCAGCCTCAAAAAAGAAAATTGGAATCGCAATAATAAATGAGGTTATAATAATAATGCCATTAGCTACATCTGTGTAAGCAACACTAACTAGACCTGCTAGCATGGTATATAAAATGATGAATACAGCGGCGATAATAGTTCCTGTCTCAACTGAAATTAGCGATACTCCCGTTTCATCCTGCAAAATTGTATGAAGAACTGCTCCCCCAGCATTGTATTGATAGCTAACAATAACCATATATGCAATAACCAAAGCAATGACAGATAAAGTGCGCGCCGCAGCTCCAAACCTATCTCCTAAAATTTCTGGAACAGTAAATTTTTCATAAGACCTTACTTTTCCAGCAATTTGTGTTAAAACTACAATACCAAGAATGCCTCCAAGAGGGAGCATGAGTGCAGCCATCCCTGTCTCGTAAGTTTTAGCTGCATGACCAAGAATTGAACCAGTGCCCAGCCAAGTTGCTAACATTGTTCCAACAAGAACCCAAGGAGTCAATGTGCGTCCAGCCACAGCAAAATCAGACTGGGTCTTAATTTTCTTGGATTTATAAAAACCCACACCAACCAAGACGAATAAATAAATCAGAATAGTTGTTAAATAAATCATCGATGAATCTTAACAAAAAATGAACACAAACGGAATCACAATGAAAATTAATTAAGATTTTTTTTTAGAATTTTTGATTTGTAGTTTTAGGCCTCATCCTAAAGCTTTTGAAAAAATAAAGAAAAATGATAAAACTTGAATTGCATTGGAAAATCATTATTGGTCTTGTTCTGGGTCTAATGTTTGGCGTTTTGGCAGCAACCCAGGGCTGGGGCGCTTTTGTTTCTAATTGGGTATCTCCATTTGGGAAAATATTTATTAGCCTATTAAAACTTATTGCTGTTCCTCTCGTGCTATCCTCATTGATTACGGGAGTTGCTTCACTATCTGATTTAAAAAAACTATCAAGAATAGGCGGCAGAACAATTTCTATATACATAGTAACAACAGCTATTGCTGTTACCATCGGGTTATTATCTGTGAATATATTACAGCCAGGTACTACAGTCCCCGACGAAATGAAAACAAAGCTTCAAAATACTTATCAGTCTTCTGTAACCGGCCGTGTAGAGGCAGCCGAGCAAGTGAAAGAAAGAAGTGCGCTCCAACCAATTGTTGATATGGTACCCAGTAATTTCTTTAATTCGGCGTCAAACAACAGAAATATGCTTCAAGTTGTGTTTGTTGCAATTATTATTGGAATAGCTCTAATACAGATCAAAAAAGAAAAAGCCAAACCGGTTCTTGATTTTTTTGAAGGTATAAACGAATTGGTTATAAAATTAGTTGACAACATCATGCTCATCGCCCCCTATGGTGTTTTCGCTTTGATTGCAGATACAATAACTTCAATAGCTGGTAAAAATATTAGTAATGTCCTAGAACTGCTAGGCGCTTTAGCATTCTACATGTTTGCAGTGATTATTGGCTTATTATTTCAAACTCTTTTTACATATTCATTAGTGTTAAAATTATTTTCAAAAATGTCTTTTAAGAAATTTTATCAAGGTTTAGCGCCTGCTCAAATTCTTGCTTTTTCTACAAGCTCAAGCGGAGCAACCTTACCAGTTACAATGGAAAGGTGCGAAGAAGAGCTAGGTGTATCAGAGGAAGTCTCATCTTTTGTACTGCCTTTAGGTGCAACAATTAATATGGATGGAACAGCGCTCTACCAAGCTGTAGCTGCTGTTTTCATTGCTCAAACTATAGGAATGGATCTCGGCTTAGGCGCCCAATTAACAATTGTTCTTACTGCTGTATTAGCATCAATCGGCACAGCAGCTGTACCTGGTGCTGGTGTAATCATGCTGGTCATTATTTTAGAGGCTATTTCTGTTCCGAGCGCTGGTATTGCACTTATTCTTGGCGTTGATCGAATTCTTGATATGCTACGAACAGTAACTAATGTAACTGGTGATGCGAGTGTTGCAGTAGCTGTTGCGTCATCTGAAGGTGAGTTAAAAAACTAATTTTCAATTTATTTTGAATTAAATTTTGAAAATCTTAAACTTTTGTATATTTTTTTAAAAAACTTGTTGTAGTCTTTGAATTTCAGGATCTTCAACTTTTATCCTAGAGTCAAACTTCTGCATTTAAAAAACAGGCCTTTCCATATTCTTGGATAAAGGAAGTTTGCTAGATACAGAGAGCTCTACCGTGTTCTATACGGATCCTGAAATCGATACTATGATAAGAAAGAAAACCCCGATTTTTCGGGGTTTTTCATTTATTTAACATTGCTTTTATTTTATTTATTTGCTTTGCCGGACCTCTTATTTTGAGATACATATGACTATCCATATAATCTCTTTTTAAAACATCTACGTTTTTTTGACAATACGCGATTTGCTTAGGTTTTTCGTAAGGAAGATCTAATTCGATAGTTTTAAATTCATTATCAATTTTTTTTACAATATCTCTTTTAAGAGCATCAATACGCAAACTATTTTTTGCTGAAATGTAAATGGCGTTGGGGAATTTTTTTTTCAGTAGGTTAAATCTTGACTCGTCTTTGATTTTATCAATTTTATTTAGAATTAAAATATGATTATCATTTGCTCCAATATCTTTCAAAACTTTTAAAATCGTTTCGTAATGATCGTTGATTGCTTCGCTTGAAGCATCTAATGTTACTAGAGCCAAATCCGCCTCAACTACTTCTTGTAATGTACTTTTAAAACTAGCTACTAAATGATGAGGGAGCTTTCTAATAAAACCAACTGTGTCGCTTAACAAAGCTGTATGATTTTTACCTAATTTTATTTTTCTAATTGTGGTATCTAATGTTGCAAACAATTGATCTTCAATTAAAACATTAGATCCGGTTAAGCACTTCATCAGTGTTGATTTTCCTGCATTTGTGTAGCCAGCTAAAGCAATTTTGTACTCTTTATTTCTTTTCTTTCGCTGAGTTTCTTTTTCCATGTCAATTTTTGACAATTCTTTTTTAAGGTTTGAAATGCGAGTCCTGACTAATCTCCTATCTACTTCTATTTGAGTTTCACCAGCACCGGCTCTAGTACCAATACCACCCATTTGACGCTCAAGATGGGTCCAAGCTCTCGTAAGCCTTGGAAGTAAATATTCAAGCTGAGCTAGTTCAACTTGAGTTTTTGCTTCTTTTGTTTTTGCGTGGAGTGAAAAGATTTCAAGAATCAATGAGCTTCTATCAATAACTTTAACACTTTTGCTAAGATTCGAGAAGTTTTTGATTTGTGCAGGGCTCAGCTCATCATCAAAAATCACAAGAGACACGTTTAAGCTCTTTGCATGTTCTATTATTTGTTTTGCTTTTCCAGGTCCAATAAAAAATGCAGGATTAATTTTATTTAATCTTTGAACATAATAATGCACAATGTTTGCTCCAGCAGTTTCTGAAAGTAAACTTAGTTCATCTAAGTGTTCATTTACTTTTTTTCTTGTTAAACTTCCATAAATAGCCCCAACTAAGAAAGCGTTTTCGGTCGATGAATTGCTTTTAATACTAATCAAGGCTTATTTATTTTTTGTGGACGGCTGATGATAGATTCTATCAATAGAAGTGAAACAGCTATAATAAGAAAAAATCTCCAAAGGGACTGTCCAAAGCGCTGCGCTTTAATTACTTCAATAATATTATCTTTCAATATTGAAATTTGTGATTTACCAAATGAATCAAAAAGCTTGTTGAAATCAGCTCTTATTTGTGGTGATTCAAAATCTGAAAGTCTTGTAGAAAACGAAGTGAAATATTCATCATCTACGTACAAATCATATGAACCTAATTCACTAGTTGGCTTTATTTCTAGCTGCTCCTCTTCATAATTTGGAACAATTTTTATTTCATTTTTTGATGGAGTGATTAGTTTCCAATTTTGATTTATAAATTCGTTTGGAATTTTGATTTTTTTTGTCTGATCAATTAGAACGGGAGTAGTGTTGAATTCATCTGTAGCTGCCAAAATTAGGACTCTGTGTATTAGAGGTATTAAGAGCCCCTTCAGGGCGAAATCATTCCATTTAAGATCAAGAGGAGATGTTAAAAATAAAATTTGTCCATCATAAGGGTTTATTTCTACAATGAAAGGGTCACCATTATTTAAAGATAAAATTGGTTTCTGAAATTTGTTAAGCTCAAATTGATTATATTGAAATATTTTTGGTAACGATAATTCTGGTTCACGTAGGTTGAGTTGTGAAAAAATTGGATTTTGCCGATCAACAATCTCGACATTAAAAAAAGCTCCCTCTTCAACAGAAATTGTTTTTTGGTATTTAGGTAATGATAAATTTGAAAGCAAATTTTGATCCAGCGACTGGTAATTATCACCACTCAACCAAAGCACTGAATTTCCATTTTGAAGAAAAACTTTTATAGATTGAATAGCGCTTGCTGACAAATAAGGTGGATCAATTAAGATTAAAACATCTGTTTGATCAAGAAAAAGTGCATCAATAGATTGCATTTCATTTAATTTAATTTCTATAAAATCTGTTTCTCCAGTAATTGATTCAAGCACGGTTCTCATGAGAAATGAATCTTTTATATTTGCTGTAATAACCTTGCAGGAAATTTGTTCAGGAATAAACAGTTCAAAGGTTCTTTTGTTATCCAGCATAAACTCATCTTTTCCAATTTGAATGCTTCCTTTAACAACACCTGTTTTGCCAGGATATGATTCAAATTGATATTCTTTGGAACTTTTTAAACTAAAATTTGAAACTATTTGACCAATACGGTCCTCGCTGAGATACAATTCTATAGGAATGTTCTTTTTTTCAATTGAGCCATTGTTTTGAATTTTTGCTTTTATTTTCAAAAGTTGATCTGGCTGCTTAATTTGATTGGAGGTTGTAATGTCTTTTATA
>CENW01033210.1_pt1 | contig 18373 bp, 28 predicted proteins | sample 530241 | NCBI WGS metagenome assembly CENW01 (sample SAMEA2619818, study PRJEB7988) | marine metagenome | isolation source: saline water (ENVO:00002010), including | reverse complement strand
TTTGTTTTTATGACCACACTCAGTGTTATCACAAGTCGCTAAGATTGTTGATATTTCACCGACTGATTTTGCTCTTAATTTTAGAAACAGATACTCATAGTCAAAGTAAGCTAGATTCACATCTTCCACTATACATTTATTGACAACACTCTTCAATGCGTTGACGATTTGCTTTTGGTCTTTACTCTCAGCAGCAATCATCAAAGTCTTTTCATCTCCTACTTTAAAAGGTTTTACTTTGACTGTTTCGCCAGTTGAAGGGATTATCTCATCATATTCTGGAGTAGTAAATTTAATATTACTCAGTTCGCCCATAATTAATCTATCCTCTCATAATTTCTAAATTTAAATGATATACCTAACTTAAGTATATCTGATTCATTATTTAATCCAATTTCAGCAACGTTTGTACAGTAAGCCTCATTGAATTGATAATGTGCTGTTTTCTCTGTCATACTAGCATTTAACTTGATTACTTCAATACGACTAATATAGTCATCATAATAACCAGTTGATACACCATCTCTGCTGTATACAATATCTTGCCAGTCTTCAAAGAATTTTTTTTCTCTCAAAGATTCATTACAATAGTATTGAACCTCTAAATTATTTTGAATGTGTTTAAATCCAACAGCTCTTTGTTCACCTTCAGTTTTTCTTACTACTTCAGCAACATCTCTTGCTGGCAAGGTGACATCAGAGGTAAACATATTAATTCTTCTTAATGCTTCATTTTCTCCTGATAGTGAAAAACCTAATGTAGGTATATTAGGATTAAAGTTAACATTCACTCCACCAAGGTTAATATCAATATCATTTAAAGCACCCACAGCATCATCTATTGCATCAAATATAGGAAGGTTAATATCAAATGTACCTCCTAATAAACCACCCAATGCTTTACCTGAAGCAGTAAGACCTCTTGGAGGATGTACTTGTACAATCCATTTACTACTTCTAGCTAAACCGTCAGCTGCGACTCTTGCTTTAAAATCTTGTATCACCTTTTACCTTGACCTCTATATTTTTTGTAAGAACGTCTCTTATGTTTATTCATAGTAGACAGTCCTAATTTAGTGCTTCTACCACGTCCACCTCTACCTTGGGACGTAGATTTTTTTGTGGGCTCATGCGCCACATAATTTTTGACCATTCTAGCCATTCGCTTTTCTCCATACTGTAGATTGATTTACTTTTACAAAACCTTCAAATGGTAATTGTATTGCTATTTCCCAATCTTTCTGAGGTACACTTTTTGGTTTTGATACACATTGTGTACCAATATATCTATGTAAAGCTGGTTTACCAAAACGTGAATTGCCAATTGCTTTCGCTATTTTCAATCCTGCATTTGTCTTTACATTTGTATCTGCTAATAATCTTGCTCTTACAGCAGGAGGCAGATAATGTAAATTTAAACCATACCAACCGTTTTCAGTCATCTCAATAATCATAGTACAAGGAAACCTATCATAATATTGTAAAGTATCTTTGTACTTTGGGTCATACTCATATATCATGAGTTTACCTGGTGCAACACCGTCACCTTTTAATGGTTCATATGCCCTACCAAAACTGGCTCTATCTTTCCTAATACGCTTTCGAAACCAATCGACAGACGTTTTAGTATTCCTACTAACCCCTGCTTTTCTAGCAGCTTCTGCATATCTTTGATAAATAGACTGTGGCATAGTATATTTATACCATAATCAGTATAATAGTTAAGAGGAAATCAAATGGAATATTCAAAACAAATACTAAAATCTGCAAGGAAAGCGTGGGAAAAAATCAACATTGTCACTGAAGATTCACCTACAATCTTTGCTAATGATAAAGAGTTTGCTGTGTTCTATAATGAACTCCAGGATAGACTAAATGAAAAAGAAAAAAGGAAAAATTGATGCCAATCTATACAGTTAAAAATAAGAAGACAGAAGAAACAAAAGATGTAATGTGTTCTTATGATGACAGAAAAAAATGGCTAAAAGATAATCCAGGTTGGGAGTTTATTTTATCCACGCCACAAATTATATCAGGGACATCTGTCTCCGGAGGTAAATTACCAGAAGGATTTAAAGACAAGATGAGAGAAGCTAAAAAACTACACCCTCTTTCAAAGGGACTAGACCACATCATATAAATGGCATATTCAGATAAGGTAGTGGAACGGTTTGAATCCGTCCTTAAAAATCCACAAAGTCATGCAGTCGGAAGATTTAATCCTAATGACCCGAATGTAGCTACTGGACTCGTAGGCGCACCCGCTTGTGGTGATGTTATGAAGCTCCAATTAAAACTCAACGAAGATAGTATAATAGAAGATGTAAAGTTTAAAACTTACGGCTGTGGTAGTGCCATAGCATCATCAACTATGTTTGTAGAGATGTTAAAAGGTAAAACCATAGAAGAAGCAAAACAAATAAAGGACAAAGAAATTGCAGATGCTCTTGACTTACCAAAAATTAAATTGCATTGTTCAGTACTTGCTGAAGAAGGTATAAAAAAGGCAATTGAGAACTGGGAAGAGAAAGAATCGCATAGAAAGCATAATCAATGACACTAGTACGTGAAGATAGAGAATTCCTACTTGACAATATACATAAAGTAAGAGAAAAACTAGGACTTTATACAGTCAAGACAGAACTCAAGTTCGAATTACCCACTCCAAAAGAAATCTATGACTATTTAGATGAATATGTTATAAGTCAAGAAAGAGCTAAAAAAGTTTTAGCTGTTGGTGCACACAATCATTACAAAAGACTAATCATATATAAAGAAGATGATTTTGATGAGACAAAGAAAATTGACAAGACTAATGTAATGCTTTTGGGTCCTACTGGTTCTGGTAAAACTTACCTTGTAAAGAAACTAGCTGAAATGATGAAGGTACCTTATTACATAGCTGATGCTAATAATATGACAGCATCTGGTTATGTGGGTAAGGATGTAGAAACAGTAATTGATGGATTGTTCCAAAATGCTAGAGGTAATTTTGATGCAGCTGCTACTGGTATCGTATTCATAGATGAGTTTGATAAGTTATGTAGTAAGACTGATGGAGTCAAAGGTAGAAAAGATGTGGGTGGAGAAGCAGTACAGCAAGCACTCTTAAAACTAATTGAAGGAACTGAGATTGAAATGGAAAGGCAACAAGGATTATCTAAAGTAAGATTTGTTGTTGATACATCTAACATATTGTTTATTGTAGGAGGTGCTTTTACTGGATTAGAAGAAATCATTGGTGAAAGACTTAACCTTGGTAAAAGAAGTATAGGCTTTGGTGCTGAATTTAAAGGTGATGTAGAAGAACAAAAGAATATCTTTAATCTTGTACAGCCAGAAGATTTAGAAAAGTATGGATTCATACCAGAGATTCTAGGACGTATACCTACAATTGCACCATTACAAGAATTAACTGAAGATAATTTAGTTGATATTCTTTCAAAGGTAAAAAATAATGTTATCCACCAATACAAAAGATTATTTGAACACTCTAAGATTGAATTGAAAATATCAAACAAAGGTCTTAGGTATATTGCAAAGAAGGCACTGGATAGAGGTGTTGGTGCTAGAGGTCTAAAATCATTGGTTGAGACAGTATTATTAGAGTATATGTTTAATTTAGAATCAGCTATCTTAGACGAAAAAGACGTGGAAAAACTATTACAAGATGTTTGAGCATGATTTTATCGAGGTTCCAAAACTTAAACAAGTTACGAACCCAAATGAAAGATACTATGAAAATTCTAATGGTAGTAGATTTCCATCAATAACTACAGTGCTTGGTCAAACAAAAGACATGACCAAGTTAATGGAGTGGAAAAAAAGAGTTGGTGAAGAAGAAGCAAATAGAATCAGTAGAAAAGCAACTACTCACGGTACTAAGTTTCATAAGGAATGTGAAAGATATTTACTTAATGAAGACTTTGAACACAGCTTATTATTTAGAGCAGTACGTCCTACTCTTGATAGGATTATTAGTGTTAAGTGTTTAGAAACTGTACTATATAGTGAATACCTAGGAGTAGCAGGTACTGTTGATTGTATTGCTGAAATGGATGGTGAATTAAGTGTTATTGATTTTAAAACTAGTAGAACAACTAAAAAGGAGGAGTGGATAGACGACTACTTTATACAAGCAGCTTTCTATTTCTATGCATTTTATGAGCGTACAAAAATACTTCCGTCAAATACAAAAATCATTGTCACAACTAATGACGGTAAAGTCCAAGAGTTCACTCAATCAGCCAGGAACAATAAGTATTGGGTTGAACGACTTAAGACAAGAATCAATTTATATAACTCAAAAAGAGAGGAGAGTCAACATGGATAGTTTTATAGGTCCAACAGAAGTAGAAAAAGTAATGAGAGACATTACAACTTTTTGGGACACTAGCAAAGCACCTGAAAAAGAAAAAATTAGAATATTACAATTAGTAGAAGATTATTACAGGACCAGAAATCTAAATGATATGGATATTGTAATATCAAACTTATGTAAAAGTGTCTTGCAAAGTAAAGGCGTAATGGATAACCCAGAGATTATATGATAGGTATAGAGGATAAACAAACATTGCCTTCACAAACTGTAAAAAAGAATTCTTTATCTGATAGTGATTTTCAAAATAAGATAAAACAATTACCAAAAGAAATCGAAGAAATTGTAGCTAAAGGTAAAGGTGTAAATTACATCGATGCCGTTATTTTTGTATGCGAAAAGTATGGTCTTGAAATTGAAGGTATGAAAGCAATGCTACCTAGTAATATAAAAGAGAAAATCGAGAAGGATGCTTCTGATTTAAACATGCTAAAATATAAGGTTAATAGTCTTGTCTGATAAATTTGCAAAAGCCATGACTGCTTTTTTTCGGTTTATTGCCGATACATTCTTTGCAAAAAGATATGGTCATAGAGCAGTGGTATTAGAAACTATTGCTGGTGTACCTGGTATTGTAGCAGGTGTATGGCTACATATGAAATCGCTGAGAAAGATGCAACCTGGCATGGGTCCTAAAATTAGAGAGATGTTAGAAGAAGCAGAAAATGAAAGAATGCATCTCATGATTTTTATTGATATTGCAAAACCAAATGCATTTGAAAGATGGTTAGTACTATTTGCACAATTCATCTTTATTATCTTTTACTTTATTTTATTTGTATTCTTTCCAAAAACAGCACACCGCATGATACATTACTTTGAAAGAGAAGCAGTGATATCATACACTCACTATCTAAAATTAGTTGATGATGGAGAAATTGAAAACATTCCAGCAACTAAACTTGCCAAACAGTACTATAATTTAAAAGATGATGCTACACTCAGAGATATTATCATAAAGATAAGAGCTGATGAAGAGAAACATGCACAAGTAAATTATAGGTACAGTCTTGACTAGAACCGGATACGAAATATACATAAAATATCTTGCTCTTCAAAAGCATTTCAGTACTGACTATGACTACTTTAAGTTTAATGGTAGGGTAAAAGCTAGTGTTGATGCATATCAAAAGAGGAATGATATGTTTGCTTTTGAAAAGCTATCTAAGATTATATCTAATGATGACCTAGAAGATTTCTTTGTTTCGCATTTCTTAGAAAATCCAAAAGAATGGATTAAAAATATGAGTAAGCCTACAATGGAAACTTTCAAATCAAAACTCAGAAGAATGCCATCATTGTTTAAAGAAGATTTGATGTATATAAAAGAACAAGGACCTAAAAAAATGATGGCTATCTATCTTGACAAAATACCTGAAATACATAATGCAGTTATTAAAAAAGATATTAATATAGAGAGTATAATCCTATTAGATAAAATTTATCCTTTTATTGAGAAACATGAACAAGCAATTCAATTACCTTTTGTATGGCCTGAACATATTAAAAAAGTTAAGAAGTACCGACCGTTTGTTTTATCTAAATTGGAGTATAAATATTATGAGGACATCGCAAGAGATGTTCTTATATCAAGCTAGAATCTTGTTAAACTTATCTGTAACGATAAATCGAAACGACGAAACGGAGGAAAATTATGTCATTTGATGATTATCTAAAAAATCGCTCAAGCCAATTTGAGCAACTTAAAACATCCCTACAAAAAAATACTGAGAAGAAAAGTTACGATGATGACCGTATCTGGAAAGCTCGTATGGGTAAAGATGGCACTGGTTATGCAGTTGTCAGATTCTTACCTGGTAAGGATTCTTCTAAAACACCTTGGGTGACTATCTACGACCATGGTTTCCAAGGACCTACTGGTAAATGGTACATTGAAAACTCTTTGACTACCATTAACCAAAATGACCCAGTGTCAGAATATAACTCTAAGTTATGGAATTCTGGTATTGAGGAAAATAAAGAAATAGCTCGTAAGCAGAAAAGACGTACATCTTATTATGCAAACGTTCTTGTTCTTAATGACCCACAAGATACTTCTAACGAAGGGAAAGTTAAAATCTTTAAGTTTGGACAAAAAATCTTTGAAAAGATTATGGCGTCTATGCAGCCTGAGTTTGAAGATGAAACTCCTGTAAACCCATTTGATTTGCTTGAAGGTGCAAACTTTAGAATCAAAATCAAAATGGTTGGTGGATATTGGAACTATGACTCTTCATCTTTTGAAAAGCCTGGTGCCATTAGTGAGTCTGAAGACAAGATGAAAGCTATCTTTGAAGCACAACATGATATTCATGATTTAGTTGCTGAAGACAAGTTCAAATCATATGATGAACTTAAAACAAAACTAAATGAAGTGCTTGGTGATACTGAAGTTTCTGCTGCAGTTAGTACATCTACTAAAGAGGTACCTACAGCTGAGACATCTTCAACTGAGTCTAACGATTTTCAAGAGGTCTTTGAATCAAAGACTGAGGAAGTCAAAAAAGATGATGATGAAGATTTAGAAGATTACTTTAAATCTTTAGCTCAGGACTAAATTGTAAGGGAGGGCTTATAAATTGTTATAAGCTCTTCTTTACCTTTCACTTTTATTTTATCCACTTCGATAGAGTCAATATTACTTAATAGACTTTTAGTGTATTGTGAATAGAGTAATGGTACAACATTACCATTCTCATCTTTATAGTTTCTAGTCTGTGCTTCTAGTCTAGCAGCCAAGTTAACAGCATCACCAATAACTGAGTAGTCTAATCTCATTTCACTACCCATATTACCTACAATACATGTACCTGTATTTACTCCACTACCAATATTAATCTCTGGTAAACCTTTTGATTTGAATTCTTTTTTAATCTCTTCAGTCTCTTTTGCGCATTCAATAGCAGTTTTTACTGCCATTTCAGCATGATTGTCACAATCAAGTGGTGCATTCCAAAAAGCCATGATGCAATCTCCCATATATTTGTCTATTGTGCCACCATTCTTTAAAACAATTTTAGTCATTCTATCTAAGTAATCGTTTATTACTTTCACTAATCCTTCAGGGTCATTGTTATTTTTATAGTGTTCAGATATTGGTGTAAATCCTACAATATCCATAAACAAGAAACTCATATCTTTTCTATCACCACCTAGTTTAATTTTATCTGGATTCTTTTGCAATATTGCTACTTGTCTTGGGTCTAAATACTTTTCAAATTGTTTTCTTATCTGTTGTTTTAGATTAAACTCTAATATAAACCTATTGAATATAGAATGCATTGCAACAATAGTAAATGTAATTATAAACCAGCTTATATCTACAAGTGTAAGTGATTGATTGAACATAAACATAGTAAAGTAAACACTACCAATATAAACACCAATTGTAAATAAACCTATCAACCAATAAGGAGCAATTCTTACAAGTGCAATTAATACTGCTGAGATTAGAACAGCCATAATTGTTTCCATAAATATGTTTGTATCATCTCTTTTTATATGTGTACCATCAATAATTGTCTGTAAACTAGATGCAATTACATAGTGATTATATTGTTCGCCAGCTGATGTAGCAATCAATGGTGTCAATCCTTCAGCTGTTAAAGATACAATTACTGTTTTGCCTTGAGTTAACTCAAATCTTAAGTCATCATCAGCGATTGAGATAGAATCAAAAGCCTTATTATAGTTAATCCATATCCTACCATTTCTATCTGTAGGTATTGTAGCATAACCAGGAACTCTTACTGCAATAATACCATTTGCATCTGCTTTGACTTGATAAGATGGGTCACCAGTAATTGCTCTTATAGTCTCAATTGATATTGCTGGATAAACTTCTTCACCTACTCTCATAAGCAAAGGTATTCTTCTAACCAATCCATCTACTTCTGGTGCTGTGTTAATTACACCTACACCATTTGTTTTTAAACTTGGTAGTGGTCCTAACATTCCACCCCACTCAAATAGATAAGGTATTGGGTCTCCTATTTTAGCTATACCTCTTGGTACTGCATTTCTATTTGTTTGATTTGTACCTACTTGTGCGATTACAGTTCCATATTGTAATGCCTCAGAAAATAATATATCTCCACCTTGTCTATCTTCTTCAGAAAATAGCATTGGAAATATAATCATACCAGCACCTTGGTCTCTTAACTTGTATATTAAGTCAGCATATACTTCTCTATTAAATGGATATTGACCGTATTTTTCTATCGCTTTCTCATCAATTTCAACTACAATAATATCTTGAGAGTAAGTTTTTTCTTGTGAGGTTATGATAGTATCAAAACCTTTTAGCCTTAATACTTCTTTTAGATAAGGTTCTTGCAATCCATAAAACGTAATTGCAGCTAATGTGAGGAATGCAATAGTCCAATGTGTAAGTATTTTAGTCATTTACTGATACCGTGCATCCACCATAAGTATTACAAAATTGATTCAAGGTATATGAACTATTTGAATAACCATTGTTTTGATTCATGGAAAGAGTAGTTGGATAATTGCCATCTAAAGTTATATTAGCAGTATGTGCAGAGTTATATCCCATTTGATAAGCAATTACATTATTATCATCATTACTAATAGTAAGGTTTAAAGTTTTAGACCCGTCATGACCTTGGAATATTCCAACATCATTACCATCACTGTATATTTTTAAATCTATAGAGTGAGCACTGTATAATTGATTAGGTGAGCCATTTCTTTGACCCATATAGATATCGTTGTTATCACCTTGTAAGTATAACTTTTGATTATGATTACCAGCTTCTTGATGGTCATATGCTGTAAAGTTAGAGAAGTTTGTAGTGCCTACACCCATACCCATAAATATGTCATTACTATGGCCATTGATATCGATATGAGCAGTTGAGAATGTAGAAGTTGTGATAGTCTGTTTTTGTGTAATCTTTAAGGAGTTATTATTACCAACTATACTAGCAGTTTGATTATGGTACCCTCTGATTAAATGATTACCAGTACCATCTTGAATTATATCCAAATTAAAATTATTACCTGACTGATTTATGTATATGTCACTAGCTTCAGCTTTGTTAGCCCATATAAAAAGAAATATAAAAACAAAGCTAATTAACTTGAAGAATGTTGATAACATTATCCTGCCCTCCCAATTCAAAGTCATATACTTCGAAATCGTTTTGTCTAAATGAAATAATATATCCATACTCTTTATCTAATCTTAATTCAAAATAATTAGATGGACCTTCTCTTATGTATACCCATTGAGGGTCCTCATCTAAAATAATAATTCCTGTTTCAGGGTCTTTACCTAATTTAACACCAGCAACTGTAGACCTCTTATCATCTAATTCATCTTTCATGGCCTTTGCTAATTCTTCGTTAATTTGTTTTAGAATATCTACCAAAAAGTTTTGTTCTAAAAAATCTATTTCTAATCCTGTTGACCATGTACTTTCTTCATCTACTTCTAATTCATCTACTTCCAATTCATCAAATTCTAAAAAATCTATATCTAAAGCTGAAGCTACTTTATTATATGACTCTTTATTTTGTTGGTCTTCTATTTCTTTTGGTTTTTGAACTATCAATAGATTACCTATTTGTTGTTCACTTAAATCCAATATTACAGGTTGCATTGGTCTACTTTCAGCCGTACTTACAACAGTTGCTTGAAATGCTTGATTCAGTATTACTTGACCAGCATCTGAAGTGACATCAATTTCACCTACATAACAATTTCCAGCTGTATCACAAGATGGTAGCAATATAATAGTTGAGCCACCAATCTCATCAACTGTCATACTAAAATCAGTACCTCTTACACCAATTGTTGCAGTTGGTGTTTTGATAGATACATTTTGTGCATAGTTCTTTGCAATTTGTCCTGATGCATATCTTATAGTACCCAATGATGCTTTGATAGATAAACTACCTACATCATTTGCTGGGTCATAAACAAATTCATCAATAACTAACTTTGAGTGTTCAGTCACATCCACTCTTGTAGTATCTACAAATTCTATGGCTGTTCTACCATCACCAGTTTTTACAACATTGTAAGAGAATACATCTAGTCCCTCTACAGAAACTACTTCTTCTCCTTGTTGTTCAATTACAGCATTACCTTTTTGGATTATTACATCACCAATCGTCTGTGCGTAGACTACGTTGGTAAATAGTAAGCCGCAAAGTAATGCTGTAATTAGTCTTATATAGGACATTAGTCCGTCTGGCTTATATCGATATCATGGTTGTCACCTGATGTTGTCAATGTAATCATCTGGTCATTAATACCAGACTGTACTATATCAACATCGGCTATACCACCAGTATGAGTATGGATTAATGTATGACCATTAATATCTCCATTCCCATCTATATCAATTAACCAATTGTTTGTGTCTCCATTTACAGATATCGTCAATATCGCACTTGTACCGTCAACTGTAGCGGCTATCACATTTGAATCAGAACCCGACTGACCAGTAATTGTACCAGTGAAGTTTGATGCATCAGCAGTTTCACCAACATCTAAATCGATATCGTTCGAACTACCAGTGAATGTGATAGAGGAAGTCACAGTTCCACAAGAAGAGTTATTTCCTGTAGAATCACAGTTAAAGTCAATATTGTTGGAATTACCATTTACATTAAAAGTACCTGTGTATGTCGCTCCGTTTACATCAAACGTTAGTACGTTTGAATTACCCACTTGATCGATATCAAGTGTTGTGGTCGCGCCGGTCACTGTACTAGCTGTAGTAGAATTACCAACAGTATTGTTTTGTCCATCTTGAGTAATATCTAAGTCAAGTGTATTACCACTTTGAGTGACATAGACATCATTCGCATAAACCATACCTGTAAATATAAAGAATGACACGATGAAAGTTTTAATGTATAGTTTCATCATTTGGTTTATCCTCCTTTATTTTCCAAAGCTGTAAAGCTTCTCCTTGGTTTATAATATCAATCACACAAAATTCTATTGCTGATCGAATTGCATAATTTACTGGCTCATTCATAGCAACACCGCTTTCTATTTCGATGGCCCTTGTACCCATATCTAAAAATCGAAATATATCCATACCTTCTTTCAGGGATGCTATTGTCTTAGTGCCTGAGCTTGCAATTAAGACCTCCCCTGTTTGAACTGATATGACTCTCATAGCAACAGTGACTTGGTCCACCCTGTATTCAGTCGATGTACCAATGCCAAAGTATCTAGCACCATTTCCTCCGGTATCTACATTAGTATCATAGGAAACAATGCCACCCTCTATTATTAGGCCTGCAAATAATAAAGGTTTCAAAGAATTTGCATTAGCTTCTTTTCCCTCATAAGCCTCTCTTGTAGAACGTATTAGCTGACGTTCTTTAATTACAGCATCCAAATTACCGCGTTCTATAACCTTGAACCATGTACCGTCTCCAGCCTCTTTCAAAGCTTGGATTAACCAAACTTCGGGTCCCTGTGACACTGCAGTACTTAATTGAGAAAAGTTTTTTGCTGGCTTTCTTTGACCTGTCTTGTCTATAAAATTATAGACTGCAACTGTAAGAATAGGTCCATCAATACCTGGCAAAGAAACTAATTGTTCATTAGTAGGTGTGCCATACTGAAATGGTCCCTTATCTACGTACTCCTGGTGTGTAAACCTTGGAGTGGCGCAGGCAGAGACCATCACCGTAAGTATTAATATTGATAAAACTTTTTTCCACATATTGCATTTCACTATTAGAATAAGAAATCTCCGATTGGAACACTTATTTCTGTCACAGTACCGTCTTCGGCAGTGACTGTTAAAGTAATTGTACCAGCCGTATCATCTCTCACCCATGCAATTTGTGCACCCTCTACATTTGCTGTACCGGATGTTGCGCATGTATCTGTTGAGCTATCGCAGCTAGTACCAAACATATTATCAACTAATTGTTTAGACAAATTAGCGTATATTCTAGATTCTACATTCTTAATAAATTTAGCAATAGTTGTATTCTCCAATTCACGTTGTGCTGCAGCTGCAGCTGATTTCTCGTCGGCTTCTACATCCTTACTTCTAGAATATTGAAGTTGTTCGATACTTAAAACATGTGAAGAATAACCATGCTTAGAAAAAGCAGGATTACCGAACTCGAATACGAGTTCGCTTGACATAATTTTTTGTGGAATGATGGCTACAAGTAGCGCAATCGAAAATAATTTAATTGTAGTCAGCACTCCCATATTAGTTTGTGCTTTCATATATTATTTATTTTCAGGCTCTTTTTTTTCTTTTTCCTGCAATTGAATTACTGCATCTAATTTAGAACGCAATCTAATAATATCATTATCAAGCATTCTTATTCTATCTAAGAGTGCAATTAGTACTTTATGTGTTTCACTTAAATTCTTTTTTATGTTCTTTGTTGTAAAATTGTAGACAAACCAGATAAACCAAGCCATGCCTACTGCTGCTAAAGTAGGAAAACCGTAAACACTTAATATCTCTACAATAGTCTTCATATCATTACACCTAAACCAAATCCAAGAAAGAATGTAAAGATACCTGCTAAGACCATGTCAACATCACGCCACATGTAATTATTCTTATTGTATTTCTTTAAATCAATCACGCCTAGCATCCTCTTTACCATTAGCTCTTGCTATACGTTCTTCATCGGGGTTTAATTGTAAAACATGAGATATTTGAACATCGAGTTTAATCATGTCATTATTCATGTTTCTTACTCGATTATCTAATTGTGTGATTATTGACTTTTGTGTATTGATTGAACCAACAACTGAATCTAAAATGTACTTTAAAATAATGTATATAAAGATAGCCATGACTACCGCACCAGCCACGGGCAGCCCGAAATCATTTAACAGCATTAAAAAGTCTTTCATATTAACCACTCTTTATTGGGCTACGACTTACAACTTTCTTTCGATATGTTCCGTCAGGCAGTTGTTCTAAAACATCTTCGGGTATATCGATTTTTGCTCCATCGCTATCATAATCAATTGGCCCACCCATTTCATCAGCCAATTGAGCATAGAAGTCTGGTGTTTCCTGAATAAACTCTTTGAGAGTCTTTTGTTGTACAGGTTTTTTATCACCTAATAGATTATAGTAATGGTCTTTTTGATAATCCCTCTCTACATCTATATCTTCTACGTCTGGAACTATAGGTTGAACCACTGAATCTTCGGTTTTGATTTCTTCAGTTTTTTTTTCTGGTTCTACCTTTGGAGCTGGTGCTATCGGAGTTGGTCTTTGTGGACGCTCTCTTCTTATAATATCATTCCATGCTATCAATAACGCAACCGCTAATGGGTCGAATACAATAACTAAAATAATAATCACCCATCTAACAGCGTCTTCAAGAAGTCCTCTATCAACATCTCCATAGATAAGTTCTGCAATATATTTAATCGGACCAACTTCTGCCTCTAACTTCCTGTACTCTTTTTCATATACAAGTTGCTCAGTTTTTAGTTCGTCTTGTAAAGCTTGTTCGATATCTATCTTATTTTCTAAATCAGCAATTTTACCATCAATATCTTCTGTCTTCTGTTCTGATTGTACTCTATAAGATTTTATGACATCTTGTAAATCTTTTATTTGGTCTTTATATTTGTTATCAATATTTGTAAGTTCTGCCTTAAGTTCAGCATTAGCAATATCAACTTGCTCTTGTTTCCTAGCATTTGAGCCAAAACCAGTAATTGTGTCATTGATTGTTCTTACTTTTTCATTGTAAGCATCATTAGCTGCTTTCTTTTCATTTTCAATTCTATCATATATCTTATCTAATTGTGCTTGTTCATTACCTATTTGTATATCAACTCTTTCACTATTGGGTTGCAAAAGTCTTTTAATTTCAGCATCCCATCTATCAATTTTAGCTTCAGACCTTATAAGTTTCTCTTCAATAGAGTCTACTAAAGCAACTTGTTCCATAGACATAGATGATTGTTCAACATGAGCTTTTGATAAGAAACCGAAGATACCTAGTGAAGTAATGAACATTAAAAGACCAACAGCAATTATAAGATAAGACTTTAAGAGTAGTTTAGTCTCTTTCCAATACTGATGCAGATAAACTACACTTACTAGTTTACCAATCTCAAGTGCTGTACCCATTATAATAATAGGTATCACTGCAGCCGCGAAAATAGTAGCCAATCCATATATTGAATAGTAGGCTGCAATCGCGGAAATTGTTAAGGCTACGGGAAGTAGCATCCATTTCATCATATTGTATTTATAGTAAGTATCAACTCGAGATTGCACTCTTAAAGAATTTGAAAAAAAATATGTTGTAAGGTATAATCTATTCGTATGTTGAAATTTTTTCGAAACATATTTAACTACGTAAGTAAGGAGGGCCACATGGCTAAACGTAAAACTCAAGAGCAAAAAGTAATTGATGCTCTTTCAAACGGTGCTGAATTGACTGCCGCTCAAATGAGAGACAGGTTCAATTTGGTGAACCCAACTGCTGTAGTGACAAACCTAAGACAAAAAGGGTTTGCTATTTACGGCAACAAACCTGCTAAGTCTAGCAGAAGTAGAGTAACAAGGTATCGTATGGGTACCCCTACTCGTGCAGTTGTAGCTGCCGGCTACAAGGCTATGGCACAAGGCTTAGTATAAGTCTTTAGTTAGCTAACTAAAGGGAGCCTTGTGCTCCCTTTTTTTATAGGAGACATCATGGGCAAACATATAAAAACTGCTATGGACGAAAGATTCATAAATGAATTAGCTACTGAAGTCTATAAGTTAGACCCAGAAAACGAAAAGCTAAAAGAACTCAGCTCACTCCCAAACTATGAAGGTGGTGAGTTAAAGAAACATCTGCAAGAAATTAAAAAAAGTAAATAGATGGTATAACTATAATAACATGGTGAGCTACTTTGCTCCAAACAAAACACTCACCTTAATAAACTGATATAAAGGAGATAAATTATGTCGAAAATTAAAGTAGGAATCATTGGAGTTGGTTCCTGTGCAAAAAGCCTAGTTGAGGGCATTCAATACTACAACGAAAATCCTGAAGATAAAATTGGTTTAATGTACCCTGATATTGGTGGGTATGGAACTAAAGATATCGAATTTGTAATGGGTTTTGATATAGATGTACGTAAAGTAAATAAACCATTAGCTGAAGCTTTAAGAGCTGCACCTAATTGTTCTATGAATCATGTTGAAACAATCTATACAAATGGTGATAGTAATTCAAGCTGTGTAAAATCTAAAGCAATGGTCTATTCAGCACCAGAGCTAGATGGTATCGCACCTCACATGCATGACTATCCAGATGAAGTCACATTTGTAAATGGTGCAATTCCAGCTGAGTCTTTTGATAGAACAGTAGAGTTAATCAAGTATCATAAAGTAGATGTACTTATTAATTATCTACCTGTAGGTTCAGAAGATGCTACAAAATATTGGATTGATGTTGCATTAGCATCTGGAGTAAACTTTGTAAATTGTATTCCTACATTAATATCTACTGAAGATGCCATGGAAACTGAACAAAGGTTTATTGATGCAGGTTTAACAATTGTTGGTAGTGATATGCGTTCAGCGTGGGGAGCATCTCGTATGTCAGAAGTATTACAAGGCGCAATGCTTGATTCTGGTTTACAAGTCACACAACATATACAAATGAATATGGCAGCTGGTTCTACACAAGGACAAGAAAATATTAGAACTGGCCGTACAGCAAATACAGACTTTTTGAATATGGCAAAACAAGATAGATTGCATTCAAAACATGTATCTAAAGAAAATGTTTTAAAAGGTCAGAATATTGTAAGGGACGAATCAACAGCGGGTATGACACTATTTGCTGGTCCATCATTAACAGTACAGCAAAAACCAGGTGGTGATTACATTCCATCAGATAATAAGATTGCAAACTTTGATATTGTTGCTTATGGTTTTGGTGGTGCAAGGTATGAAATGTCAGCCAGATTATCTGTACAAGACAGTCCAAACTCTGGTGGTGTTGTAGTGTCAGCCATTAGGTTCTGTAGAGTTGCAAATGAAATGGGTATTGTTGGTTATCTTAGAGGTCCAAGTGCATGGACTCAAAAGTCACCACCAGTTCAGTTAAAAACTGATGTAGCAAAAGCTGAATGTGATGCTTTAGCTGAAAGAAAATATACTGAAATGACTACAGCTCAGACCATAGATGCTAGACCAAAAGCTAAAGATTTGCCTCACACATTTCAAGCAGGAAAAACTGACTATGAAAATTAATACATTTGATATTGATGGTGTTATAGACTTTGGTGATACATACACGGGCGTACGTCCATGTGTGAATGACATTATTATTACTGGTCGGTCAGTACATAGTGAAAGAGAAGCTACTGAAAAAATGCTACGTGACCGCGGCATAAATAATATGTTATTTATGAATGACCTGCGAAGAGATGACCCAGAGTATGGCCGTGAAGCTAGTGGTAGGTTCAAAGCTAAAATGATTACAATGCTAAAGAAACAAGGTTATGATATTGGTATGCACTTTGAAGATGATGAAATACAAATTAAAGAAATCAAAAAAGAACATCCTGATTTACATATCGTCCATTTAGTCAGACAAGACGGTATACATCCTTATGAATAAACTATTAGAGAAAAGAAACGAAGACAACTTTCAAATATTTAATGAGTGGGTAAAAGAGTTCTTTAAAAGAGAATATCTTAGAGACTATGGTGATTTAAATGATTACACACCAAGTCATGTTGCCATGCGAGAAGAAGTAAAATATTGGAATCCAAATAGGTCTAAACACGCAGAGGTGCATTGGTTAGAAAATTATGTATTTGGTAGAGATGATATTAGTCTTAGAAATAAGATATTGAATGCCATGGCAGTTAAATTTGTTGGTATGCCAACACTTACACTAGTTGCTAGTGACTCAGCTGATTATCATAATATTATAGACTTTGATAGATATGAAAATGAAACTGTTTACCGTCATAAGATACAACAAAATCTAAACCTTAATAGACATAAGTTAGCAGTATGGGGTTCAACACAATTACAAACATCATTACAAACTGCTGCAAGAAACTATTGTAGAGGAAAGTATAATCAACCGGAGAAAAAGTTTCAATTATCAGATATGATTGATTGGATGTGTCATTTAGATAACTTAGGTTTATCCAGAACTGTGATGGATGAGAATTCTACACTAGGTTCGGTATGTGAACATCTAAAACAACATAGAGGTATTGGACCTTACTTCTCATATCACCCACCCTGTAATTTTAGTAGAGCAAATGAATTACCTCATATTGATGAAGATGATAATTATTGTCTTGTTGGTCCTGGTGCAAAGCGAGGTCTTGAGTTCGTTTTTCCAGATGTTAAATTTTCTAACAATGATATTATGGAAGAGTACATACTGGCTGTTAGAGACCATCAACACGATTTCTTTGAATTTAAAAATGACACTGAACATGATTACTTTAAAAATAATCTAGAACGTGGCGGTCATTTAACAACCTTTGGTACAGAGATAACTTTCTGTCAGTTTAATGTATTTCTTAGTATAAAAGATAATGCAAGGGCACAAGAAAAGAGAATTGTGCCACTAACATTTGATAGTTTTGAAGTTATTGCAGAGAATTTAAACAGGGAACTTAATAAACCTACATTGGAGGCATTTGTATGATAGACTTTTTCTTTGTATTTATGATATTGATGGGTTGTCTTGCATTTACAATTCTAGGATTGTCAGGCAAATTACACTTTGAGAAAAAGAAAAAAGGCAAAGGTGATGGCGGCTGGTAATATACTAAACTGTCCATTTATACCTGTGGCTAAGAGAATAGCATCTCATAGAGGTGCTCAAGGTGTTATGTATGGTGACATGATTAAACAAGCTCATGGCCAATGTGATGTAAATTACGGTGGTGAAATAGAAGACCATAATGATTATGACACAATGTGGGTATATCATGGTAATGATTTTAGCGGTGGACTAAATATGTTTGGTGGTGT
>CENW01020622.1_pt1 | contig 18926 bp, 51 predicted proteins | sample 530241 | NCBI WGS metagenome assembly CENW01 (sample SAMEA2619818, study PRJEB7988) | marine metagenome | isolation source: saline water (ENVO:00002010), including | reverse complement strand
GGCAAGTTCACTAACCAATTTAGATATTTTAACAAATGGTGCAATAGTTGGATTTTGTGCAGTTTGTAAGAACATTGTAAGTCTTTGACTTCTAACTTCTTTCTGCATTAAACTATTTGTACCAGTTGCCTTAACTTCTAAATCACCTACCACATCTACCTCACCTTCAAAGAACTGCATGTTCCACTGAAAGTAAGCCTCTCCTAATGGTTTTAATAAAAAGTCATCAAGATTTTTAATAACTGTTTTAATATTTAAACTAGCAGCTCCTAGTAACATTGACATACCAGAAGCAGTTCGAGTCATGCTTTGTACTCCAGTTTGTCCATGTGAGTAACTAGGAATACCTGTTTGTTCATCTGCTAACTGTCTAAACCTATCAAACATCATCATGTTTTCTGGTGCAGTGTTAGGAAACTTCAAGCCATATATAGATTGACCCGGTACTCCTGCTTGTCTTCTAAATATCTTACCCGGATATATTTCCATATTTTGTCCACCAACAAGAGCTGATTCATCAACATCAAATACTAATGAACCAGCTAATGCTAAATTATCAATAGCCATCCGAGCATGACCATTCATAATCTGTTGAGAATCATCCATATTCTCAGCGATACCTATACCAAAAAAGTTATAGGGGTTTCTTTCATAAGGAAAAGCATTGTATGGAATACGATAAGGTGTAAATGGATTTATTACTGCTCGTAATAATTTACTACCACATATCCATGCATTTATCTGTATCTCATCTAAATCATCTACACTATCAGGTAAATCAATACCAACTTCTCTAGCATACTCTGCATCCATAATACCCCAGTATTCAAGGACTTCAAAGTTTGAAGAGTATTCTTCATCAACAGTAGAATCATCTTTTAGTTGAGCTTCAAAACTTTTTTCTTCGTAGTTAGCTCCTAGTCTTAAACATTCTCTAATAGCTTCTTTATCAAAGAAAGGCATGTTTCTTAACTGCCTTAGTTGACTACGATTCATTTTGTGTCTATGTATTACATATTCACATTCATCTATGTTAGTTGCTGCAGGGTCTGGATAAAAATCCCAACAGCTTACAAATTCTATTCTCGGTACTCTAACTTCTAGAGGATTAAATTTTCTTTCCCCTTCTTCATCATAAGTCCATCTATTTAAAGTTTTATTAAAATTAAATGGACCTTTAACAATACCTGTACCAAGTAATGCAGATTCTAAAAGTGCATTTCTTATTTCCGATGAACCATTAGATTCTTCTATTTGGTCATGGATTAATTTTTCCATTCTTCTCGCAGCTCTTTGTGCTGGAGATATTTCCATAATAGATGGGTCAGGTGTTAAACCTTCTTTTAAAATACCAGCTTCATCAGCTAGTTCTTCAATACTTTTTTCAAACATACCAGTACCAATAGTAGCACCGGGTTTTAAAACTTTACCATCTCCTTCATAACCATAAGCATAAATACTTTCAACTGGTTCATCTTCTATTCTATTACCAATATTATCAGGTATATTACCAGATTCTATTGAAGGATTAGGATTATTAACATCTAGAAAGGCATCTTCTTTATCACCTTCTGGTAATTTAGTTTCAGCAATACCTATAGGAAATTTACCTGTACCAAAGATAACATCTACTAACTGTCCAAAAGCAGCAAGTACTTTTGTTTTAGTTATCTTAACAAATATTCTGGATTTTTCAGATTCTCTAAACTTTACAGTTTTACCATAAAGTCCACGATAGTTTTCATAACTTCTTAACCATCTACGTTCATCAGACTTTCGAGCATCTTCTGCTTTATAAAATCTATCAAGAATAGTACCAACTAAATTCATACGTTGGTCTTCTTCTAAATTTAAATTTTTACCAGCTTCACCCTCTACTTCTTCGTAGATATTATCTGCGTTTAAAAATGTATTTTCGTTGTCTGCCATTAATATCCAAATTTATCATCTGAAGGTACATATCCAGATGTTTTTATTCTTAACATCCTATCATAAGGATGGTCTAATTTAGGTCTACCCATAATCATATAACGCAAAGCATCATAAGCATGGTCAGCCGAATGAGTATCTACATCCTCTGGATTAGAACTCGCTAATGGTAGACTTTGTAATTCTTTTATTAAATTAACACAACTACTTGTTATTTGCAATCTTGGTCTACCTGTTTCGTTATTTTGTCGCAAATGTTCGTGTATTTGTATTTTACCAGCTATTCTATTTTTATCAGCTCTTCTGAGTTTATGTCCTTTTTTAATTAGTATTTCACCAATCGTAGGACCTGTATATCCTGTTCTTGACCACGCTGCAGTATCTAAAACTCCAGTAATAGATTTAACTTCATTCATTTCTAAATCAGTTATTCTATCACCTAAAACTTCACCAGTAAGACCTTTTTGATATAGTTCTCGATAAACTATAATCGTTTTATCTTCTGGGTCTACTGCTGCCCAAAGACAACAACTTTCCGAAGCATAACCGTAGTCAATTCCTTTTGTTCTTTCCCACCATGTAGGAATATCAAAAGGTGGTATGACATGAATGTTAGGGTCAAACTCAGCAAAGGCTGCACCTTCACTAATATCCCAGTTACCCTCTAGCAGTTGCTTTCGCTGTACTGCTGGTAACGAGAGTAACATTCTTTCATACTCTCCGTCTTCTGCAAGAAAAGGATTATCCTGTAATCTTGCTGGAATAAACTTTCTAGTTAAACCATCATTACCAACAAATGTTTTATTGTGGTCTGAAGGTTCAACATACCTTTTTTTAACCCAATGTGCACCAACTCCTCCGGGGTTAGCCGTGCAACGTAAATACGTTGGCAGTGCTGGGTCGGTTGTTCTTAACCTAGATGCTAGATAGTTCCAACCAAACTCTGTTGGTAAATGTGTTATTTCATCAAAACCAATCCAACTATAAGCTTGTCCTTGATAACGGTACACATCTGCATCTCGTTCCAAAAATCCAAATTCTATTTTAGCTCCTGAAGGAAAGTTCCATAACTTTTCTACTTCTCTAAACTTAGCTCCGGAAAATGCTTTTGGGTACAATTCCCTAGATTTATCTATAAGCTCTCTAAGCTCTGGCATTGACCTTCTAAGTATTAAAGCTCGATGAGCTGACTTATCACAATACCTTAGTGGGTCGATAAGCATTGCAAAGCTTTTACCACCACCTGCTGCTCCACCATAAAGTACATCCTTTTCGGCTGCAGCTAAAAAATCTGTCTGTGGTCCATCATTCGGCATAAATGCCACATGAGACCCAGTAGTATCTAAATGTTCTTGTAATTCATTTGGAAGAACTTTTGTTTCTTCTTTAGTAAGAACATTAGAAGTTAAAGCTTTAGTTTCTGCTTCTACTTCTTTTTTTACTTTTGCTAAACTTCTAGTTAGCTTTTTTACTTTAGTACTTTTTCTATCTAATTTCTTTTTAGCTTTTAAAGCTAATTGAATATCAGATAATTCTGAGTTCTTAGGTCTACCACCTTTTTTACGTGGAGTACCGTCTTTGTTAAGTATATAGCTCCCATCAGGGTTTGTCAAGTACTTTTCAGGATTTTTTTCCCAATCTTCCATACTTCCTATCTACATATTTTTTTAAACCCATACGAGAAAGTTTCTTACCTGTTTCAGCTTCTAACCAATCAACTCCAATACCTAAACTAATTTCACCATGAAATACAGCTTCAGCTACTTCTTTTAGTACTGATAATTGTTGAGGGATAGGTTTTAAATAGCCTTCAATCATACCATCCTCTTCATACCCAAAAGGTATGGTTGAGGATTTTTTACGAATATAACCGTCAGGTAATATATCCATTACAATTATTTATCGAAATAAGTTTTAAGATTTTCCCAGTAGTCCTGTAAAATTTCTTTAACTTCTTCATATTTTTGTGGGTATTTAGCTTTAATAGCGAAAATACCAACTCCTAACATTATTAATACAATAATGACTAAATCTACATCTATCATTTTTGCTCCTGTGTTTTAGTTTTATTAAAAATTTTATCCCAGTTATCAGCAATTTGTTCATCACTAACCACTTGACCTCGAGCTTTATTACGAGCCATGCGATTACGTTTAGCTGCTGATTTTACTTTAAATGTTCCTGCAAGTGGCATTTTAATCTTCAGTTAGTATATTGTTTATAAGTTGTATTTCTTTTTCTGTTAGTTTTACCATTTTACTTTGTCAGCCCAATATGCTGCTGACATCTTACCTTTTTTAATATTTTTAGCATGACGAGCTTTAAAACTTCTACGTTTAGCTTTCATTCTTGCAGATTCTCCTTTTTTAGGTTTACCTGCTGTACCTTTTACTGTACCAACCTTTTTACCTTGTTGTCCAAAACGAATAGTTTTTATTTTATCGCCTTCCTTAGCAACAACTATATGTGATTTAGTTTTATGCCCGGGAGTTCTTTTAGGTTTATTATAACCTGAAACTCCAGCTCTGGCAAGTCTTGGGTCTTTTTTACTCATGATACTTTCCTATATTTGCGTACTTTCTTAGCAACTCGTTTAGGTTGTTTAGAATGTTGTTTACCTTTTTTGGTATCTTTGCGTTTTTTTCGAGAAGTTGCAGCGTACTCCTGCGGAGTAAGACTTTTAATAGCTTTTTCAGGTAAATAACGTTCTCCAGTCTCTGAAGACTTTTTACCTGACTTAGTTCGCCATTTTTGTTTTGTCCAAGCTCTAAGACTTCTTTGTGACTTTTTTAGTGCCATAGTTTTAATTATTACTTTGTAGCTGTTGTTGCCTAATTAGTTCTTTAAGTTCAACAAAGTTTACTTCTTGTGTTTGTTGAGGGCGACTCATTATTTATAACCACCACCAGCAGCTTTGTATTGTTTAGCTAACATCTGAGCTTTACGAGCAGACCATTGACCGGGCTTACCACCTTTACTACCAGCTTTAATTTTATTAAATAATCTTTTACGCATAGTAGGTTTTGTGTAGTTACCTGCTTTGTTTACTGTACTTTTCTTTTTCTTTTTTGCTGCCATTAGTGTAACACCCTATCTTTGTTGTGTATTTCTTCTTCTAAATAATGCATTAACCCACTACCAACAACCAACTCAACAAACTCTCCTACTACTACTAAGTTATTTGCTTTAGCTGCTTCCTCAGCTTCTGCTAAGTTTTCGGCAACTATATTAGGTCCTGCATACTTTTTGCCTTTTTCTTCAATCTCTGTCAGAAATATCTTCATAATCTTCCTCTGGTAAATCCAGTGGGGCTTTATCAGGCATGACAAAGATACCACTGTTTAAGTTGTGATTAACGTCTAACTTATCTATTTTACTAACTCCAACCCTATCCAACAGTGTTTGAGCTGCTGATAATTTATTATTAGCCTGTACTATAGGTCGATTAGACTCCATAATCTCGACAAGCTTAAATGCTGCTTTAGGTGCAGAGTTTGCCAAGATTTCCTGAGTTAGTTCAAGTATTTCATTCTTGAGGGTCTTAACCACATGATGATAGTGACTTGTATAACCTGCTAACTCAGCAGCCTTTTTAGCATCTCCTTGCGTTTCAACAAGGTGTTCCAAAAAGGATTGCTGTTTTTCTGTAAGTTTTCTTTGGGTCTGATTAGACTGAGTTGGTAACATTGCCATAGGCTTAGTATATACTTCGGAAATAAATTTGTCAACCCTCTTGACAAAATCAAAATCCAACACTATAATAACTTTAGTGCTCCCCCCGGGTGCATATAGCCACTACTGAGGGCAACTAAGTAGTTCTACTTACCTCAAAAACACCCACCCAAAAACTACCCATACCGATTAAAAATAACTAGCCCCTTTGAAGTTAGTGTAAACTACTTACGGGCAAATCTGGTTGACGGAGAAACTGCTAGATTTTGTATGAGTATGCTATAGATACATGGGTGGACTGGGGTGGTCTCCTGCCTCCCCCTAGAACTTGGGAGTCCTTCCCAACACTATATAAACTAACAAGTTCTAGTAAAATGTGACCACCCCATTTTAGCACTTCAAAGTTCCTACTCGCATTTCATTAACTTTGAAGTGCTAAAAGAGTCCACCCATGTCTACTTAAATCTTCTCTTTGTCATCCCTAAACAGACAAACTAAACAAGTCCTTATCAAGTTTACAAAGTTTAAGAGATTTGATGGGCGTTGATGTACACCTATAAACTCCTCAGACTCGGTAGGGCTATCAGGACTTGAATAAGTTTATCTATCCCCTTCACCCCTTCTTAAAAGTTTTTGCTCAAGCTTTTTTCAAAAAGGTTGTGGTTGCTTCTTGGCAGCAAGAAGTCACAGCCAAATTAAGTTAGCGTTAGCGTATCTTTATCAGATAATTAAAGTCTGCGTTAGCAGTTCCTCACTTGCCTTTTGGGTGGGGTTCAGGGGCACTTACTGCTACAGGGAACAATGCTTTAGCATTCTTTGCTTCGAGAACTTGATACTTGCTAATTTGAAGTAGCATGAGGTTTTATGTTTTAGAACTTTGGAAGTCTATCAACTTCTCGAAGTGTGACCCAGTGAAAAGAGTTGCGTAGCAACCCATTTTAGCAGTTAGTGGGGCTGACAAAAAACCCCCCTAGAAACTAGAGGGGTTTAGAAGATTTAAGATTATTCTTCTGTGTGGTTCTCCTGAAACCTTGTGTATTTATCGGAAATCAACTTAGGCAACTTGCGTTTTTTGAAAGGAAGATTTTTATTTTTTTCAATCCAATCATGAGCCATACGTTGCGAGAAAGTACCTTTTTTCCCAGTGTGTTTGCAGGTAGTACCTTTTGAAACACTAAGGATAGTTGCTCTAAGTTGATTAAAATACTTGTATTTTGAAGACTTGGGAAGTTCTTCACTCATCAAACCACAGATGAATAATACAGTATTGTAAGAAACAGGCTTTAATTTGGCAGCCTCGAGCCATTCAGTAGTAGGTTTAAAAGCCATTATTTGACACTCCTATAAAGTGAGATAGCATAATTGCTAATCTCTTTTTCAATCCAAATTTTTGGTGCTTTGACTAAAAATGGCTTTTGGTCAAATTCCTCAAAATGAATTTTGATTATGTCCTTTGCTTCTTTCATTGACTCGGCTACTAGGGCAAAAGACTCGCCTAGAATTTGGTCTGTAAAATGAATGTGTATTTCGTTCATGTTAATTAGACAAAATTAGTTCATAAAAAGTTCAATAAATTTTGTGTCAATATTGTGACATCTTTGTGACATTTATGTGACAAACATGTGAAATTTTTTTTAAAAACCCTACTCCACTGTTAATAACCTGCCGAACCTTGTGTGAGGCAAAACTTCAAGAGTGCTTTAGCACCCCTCACTTTTGGTAAAGCTTTTCTAAAGCTTTGTTAATCTTTGCCCCTAGCAAAGCATAAAACACACAACCCGTAGGGTTTTTAAAAAGTCTTGTTTAGTTTGTCTGTTTTCTACTCACAAAGATGATATATAAACCTACTTATTACTATACTAGAACGCCCCCCGTCTGCGTAAAGTTGAGGGCAAAGAGTGTAGAAGGTACACATAATAGTCTTAAAAGGTACATAAATTATAAAGGTACATACTAAAATTACTGTACCTTTTGTTAAATCTTTGCAAATATTATGTGAAATCTTTGTGAACTTTATGTGAAATCTTAATAAATCCCAGAACTTTTTAGAAAAATTATAGTCTAATACTTAAATCTTGCCGACTTATCGCGTGTGCGTAAAGTTGAGGGGGCTATTATAGTCTTACACCTCTTGACTTTTTGGGCGAAATCGGGCTAAAGTGTTGGCGACTTTCGGGTAAATCTTTATAAAACAATATAAATTATGGAGTGTTATGGATAAAGAAACTTTAATAAAGCTTTTTGCAGAAGCTTATATTAGTGGTGATATTACAGATTTTTGGGCTATTGCTCAACATCTTGGTATTTACTATGAAGTTCAAGAGTTAGTAAAAAAACAGGAGTGTATATGAAACTATCGGCAGAACAAAAAAGGGCTAATAAAAAACTAGCAGCAGATTATAAAAAAAGTTTAGAGTTATCTGTTAAAACTTTTAGCAATATTGAAAAGGCTAAAGAGTATTTAGATAGCTTGGGATTTAATTTTAAATCGGCTCAAAATTTTAATTATGAGAAGCATGTTATATATGGCAACAGGAATAAGTTTGCTTTATTGAAAACTGTTTATAAATTTGATAGCCCTAATTCAATGGATATGGGGTATAAATATGAAGTCACCATGTTATAGAGTCCATATTAGTCTTACACCTATTGCGTTTTTGGGCGACTTGGGGTACTATATTGGGGCAGTCGGGGAACAAAGAATTAAAAAAGCATGATACAAATTGCTGGGAAACTAAAAGTATCAATCGTTCATAGTGCAAGTATATGTCCGAGAAGCACTTAAAAAAATAAAGGCACTCCCCCTAAATCCTATTCAGAGTTTAATTACTCTGGATAGGTGCAGATTTAATTTCTCTTATCTCGAGAGAATATAAATCCTGAGCATGATTTAAAACTGCTCTGATATCTTTAAAGGTGTTGGAGGAGAGTTATAATCATCCTTTAAAGATAAAAAAACACAGAGAGAAACTCGCTGTTAATATTGGAGGGAGTTAATAGATTATAACAAATCCTGAGCATGATTTAAAACTGCTTACTTAAAATCTTAAATGGAGAAGATATGAAAATAAATAGCATAGAGATAGCAGGATATGAAAGTATCGTTGCTAATATTGATGTCGTTAATGATGAAATAAGACCTATAAATCACAAGGAAAATTTCTCATGTAATGATAGAGTTAAAGGTGGTATATGGTATATGTTTTACTTTGATAACTTAATGGTGACTGTTATCTGTCATGGTGGTTCTTATGGTGGAGATTATGGTTTATTTGAAATAGGTATCAGAGATAAATATACTGATGAGTGGTTGGTAGATAATCCTTATATAAGCAGCTCTGGTCATGGAGTTGAAGGTTGGAAAACTTGGAATGAAATTCAAAGAATTTTAAAAAGAATGCTCGTAGATACTATGAGAAAAATTAGAGAGGAAAATAAATGAGAAAAAAAATGTATCAAACTGGTCTTAATCACAGTGATTATCATGTCGATTTGACTACGACTTACAGCTTAGTAGCTATGTTTTTAATCGACAGAGGAGTTGCTAGTACAAGAGCAGAAGTAATAGCAAAAGCAGTTAATCAAGCATTTAATAGTGTTGTTGCTTTGGATAGTAATAACAGTAGATTAGTGTTTGATTTAATGCCTGAGCTATTTAAAATGGCAAAACTCTACATAGATATTTATGGCGAGGAAGGTTTTTACTTTGAACAATTTTTAAATGGAGGAAAATAATATGTTGATATTTGATAATCTATCAGACATAAATGCTATCTACGGCATTTTATCAAAAGTAGGTGAGGAGTGTAATTACTATTGGCGAAATAGTGATGAAGTTGACCATGAGAAATCTGAGTTCACTGCTCTTAAAGAGTTGGAAGAATATTTAATTAAACATCGCTTTATAGATAGTGGTTATGATTTAGTTAAATTGACTTATCATCTCAAAGACCTATATCCAACAACACCTGTTGCAGAAGAAAACAATAGGCAATATCATGAAGTTTTAAATAGACTTGATGAACAAACTAGAAGAAACTTTTTATGGGATATTCATAAAATGGAAAAAGATATTGGAGAAAAGTTAGATAAATCCACTAAGTTTAATATGGCTTTGCAGGTCTTATTAGATGAAAAAGAATTTACAGATGATGAGGAGGTGTAAATGATAAAACCATATATATACAGATTGCTTGAAGCTATCTTGAAGTCCAATAAAAACTATTGCTACATGATAGAGATTGAAGGGCATGTCGAGGTTAAACCCACTAGAGATTTAACTAAGTGTTGTAATCTAAAAGATGATGATGAATATATCGGAGTTAATAATCTTGACTACTCTGATATTCATATCTTGGAAGTAGATAAAGACTCTACTGAAGACCAATGGAATGTGTATTACAGCGAAGAACATGATGACTGGGTAAAGCAAGAATATCTTGTTCATATTGGAGCTTTGAGATGGACAGAATGTAATACTGGAATTGAAAAACTTTATGACTATCTTGATAGAGAATGCAATACATTATCGAAGATTATAGATAAGGTTTCAAAGGAGTTCGAAGAAGAAATAGAAATATTGAATGTTTAAATGTCTGGGTGTTAATACTTATATCAGAAGTCAGACATTTAAAGTGGTTAGTTATAAAGCCTAGATTAAATTCGGGGATACTAACCACAGGTGGTTGGCTAATGCTAATAGAAACTGGGAGTAGAGTGTATTTATATACTCGTAAATCTTGAACTTAGATTAGCTGACCACCGACAAAATTTATAAATAATTTCAGAGTGACAGTTATTAATGTGTTCTTGAAACAGCCACACCGATTTAGGATTAACCGACAGGAAGTGGTCATAAATTATTTATATAATCGGTAGCAATTAATTCACGGGATTGCTTTAAATCTAAACTGTTAATTATTAGAGCCGATAAATTTAGATAGCTAGTGAGGGCATTTTTTTCATATAACTCTCCTACCCTTACTAGCTATCGCTTATAGTAGTCTTACACATATTGCTTTTTGGAGGTGGTTCGGCTAAAGTAGTGCCACCTCGAAAGAGAAATATAAACTAAATGGAGATAAAACTATGGCTAAACCTAAGCCTTTACAAATACAACAGACTAATATGTTCACTGCTTTTGATAGCATAGAGGAACTACATACCTTTATGAAAGACTATGCAGGTAGTGAACATTACTTTATAGCTTCACTCGCAATATCTTTAACCATTAATACGCTTGGGCATATAATGGAAAAAGAATGTGGTGGTAAAGCTGTATCGTTAAAAGCAGAACCAATGATAAAGAAGGAGGTATAAATTGGAAACACTTGCAACTGTAGAAAAGACTGACCTTTATAATAGAAGAAAAAAGTTTAATGAGAAAAATCCTGATAATCAAGGACACATAGATATGTGTAGTTTGATTGATGATTTAATTAAGGTAGCAATCCACATGAAAACAATAATCGACTTACATAAAGACGATGAAGATGTTTATGATTTTCGTAGGTATGTAAATGGTTATGGGATTACTTACATGGGGAATGGTATCTTACAGACTAATGGTTATTACATTGATGATGTAATGAAACCTTTCATTGAATGGAGTAATGAAGAGCAGACTAAATATAGTCTTTATCATGGTAATCTTTTGAAGAGTATCTTTGAAGCTCTTTCAAATGGTGATGAAAATATTGTCGAAACTGTAGAGGCTTTTGACTTATGGTATAACAGTTAAGCGAGGAGGTCGCATGACTAAAGTAATTATAGAACTAGAGTTTGATAATCATAAAAACGATTATGAACTTACTGATGCAGAAGTTATTAATTATTTAAAAGAGTTAATTGATAACGATTGTTTAACTTATACAAAGGAGGTAGCATGAAAAGATTTATAGTTAAAGGAGAGTTTGAGTTTGAAGTAGAAGCTGAAACTTATGAAGAAGCAATAGATGAAGTTAATGATAGATTAAATCTATCTAACATTGAATTTGAAGTAGAGGAGGAATAATAATGAAACTATATCAAATTGATTACATAAATTCTTATGGCGAAACAGAATTTGTCGCACTTACAGATAACCCTGAAGAATGGTTAAAAGAAAATAATGAACAAAGGATTGGCGATGGAAATGAGCCAGAGGAGTTAGATGACTTTGAAATTTTTCCAGTAGATTTATGGCTTTATAACAAGGAGAACAAATAATGGACATAGACAAAAATAGAGAAGGAGCTTGGCGAATATGTGATGAAGTTAATGGCTACTTGGAAACAAGAGTTTATTACTTTTACACTAAGCGAGAAGCAATACAAAAGTTTAAACAAGAAATGAAAGAACTTAGAGGTAAAGCATGAGTAAAGAAATGTATGTAAATGTACTAGATATAAAATTCTATGTATCTGATGAAGAAGGTAATGAAATTCTAAACAAAGACGGAACTATAAAAGAATTTTATTTTAAAGGGAGATTAAAACCTTTGGAACATCTTTGTGAAGATATGACTGTTGAAGATTTAGAAGAAATAAAGGAGGAAGCATGAAGTTTAGAGTATTGACAGAAGAAGAAGCGATAGCTGTAGCTCGAGTATTTAAAGACTTAGAAGATGATATGTTAGACTTTGCTTTAGACGAAATTAAATATCTTGCAAGTTGTTCAAGGACTATGCGGAAGATAGATGAGGTTAGTAAAAGAGCAGAGGAGAAACTTAGAAGACTTAAACCAAAACTTAGATTAGTAAAAGATGAGGAGGAAACTAAATGAAAACAACTATGAATGAATACAGAATATTATATCGTTCTGATAAATTTGAAGGCTTACATAAAGTTTTTATACTTGCTAAAAATGATTACGAAGCTGAAGATATAGTAATGAATACTTTTGAAATACCTAAACATTGGATAGAAAACATTTCTACTCAAAGGTTAAATGTTAATGTATTAATGGAAGGTGGTAATGTAAATGAAATTTATGAGGAAACTAAATGACAATGACAATGAAAGAACACATGGAAATGATGGACAGAATTAGACAAGGCATACCTTTAAAAAAGAATGTTGAGTCTAGTAAAACTAAAACTATTAAAATTAATGGAGGTATTAATGGTAAAAGTAAGAAACATGATAAGTAGTAATGGTAATGCAGTTGCTAATCAGTTTGAAATAAGAACAGATGATGCAACTTATTTTCAGAGCTACAACTCAATCATAGCTAAGAGAGTGTATGGTGGTAAAATATATCTTGATGAATATTATTGGGATTATTCTGTCACTACTGGTCGCTACAGAAATATGTTTTTAGGTGAGAACAAAGGTGTGACTCAAATGAAAATAGATAGTGGCGAATATATTTTAACTAACTTAAATAACTAGAGAGGTAAAAATGACTTATAAAATAGTTAGATTTTATAGAGATTATAACCACCCTGATAATCAGAAGGTTATTAAAACAGGGCTTACCGAAGAGGAAGCACAAGAGCATTGTCAGAGAGAAGATACTCGTTTAAAGGGTGTTTGGTTTGACGGCTATACTGAAGAATAAATAAAGAGGTAAATATGAAATATTTAAGACAAATGGTAGCTGACTTTTTAAGAAAGCTAATTAAACTTGATGACTATATAAACGATAGAGTCTTTACTGAAGTCGAAAGACTTGAAGCAGAGATAGAAGTTGTTAATGATTTAGCTAACTCAAATGAGTCCGAGTTAAATGAAAGACCGACCTTTTACGATATAGAATGTCAAGTAGAAGAACTGGTTAGTGATTGGGTTAATGACCGTTTACAAGATATAGTAGAACGCTTAGAAAAATTGGAGAAAAAATAAATGTCTAACGCACACAATGAAACAATCAAAGAGCATTTAGAAATGCAAGTAATCTCTTCTAACTTTTCCGCACAAGATTTGTTAGAAGAACTTGGTATGACTTATAAAGATGCTTACGAAGATAAGTTATCACATGATGATTTAATTCATCTGGTAGTTCAAAAAAGATTTGAAGAGTCTCCAGAAGTAGAGTAATGAAAGTCAAACACAATGGTAAAGTGACTGAAAAGACTCTTGATAATATCAGAGCTAGTTTAATTAAAAGAAATAAAATAGAGGTAAATAAATATGGCAGAAATAATACACTGTGAATATCAAAGGTATGAAAACCCTCGTTCAGTATCAGAAGCATTAGGAGTTGTTGATGAAGTCATCAGTGATTTTATTGCTCAGTATGAAGGTGAAGCTGACACAGAAGATGCAGAATATGTAGCTAAGTGTTGGCATATAGTTAAAAACAATTTGAGGTAAAACATGGCAACAAAAGGTTATTCCCTAACTATTGTGTGGGGAACAAATGAAGAAGAAACCAAAACTTATACTTTTAAAACCATTGAAGAAATGGAAGCATTTCAAGATGGAGTTTATGAGTCTAATGGTTGGTGGGAATATAAAATTATTGACGAAGATGAGGAGGTCGCATGAGAATTGAAGAAGCATTAGATATTGTAGATGAGTTTGTATTTGATAAAATGCAAAGCTCTGATGATAAGAAAATGAAAGACGAACTACAAGAAGCATGGAATAAAATTATAGAGGAGGTCACAACATGACAACTAAAGTTAGATATGTAGAAGCAAAGTATGACACCACTATCTCATGGGATATTGAAGAGATTGCTGAACGAAACAATTTTAAAATCGAAGAGATTGATAAGATAGAAGTAGGTAAATGGGTAAGGATATTTATTACTTTAAAAGACGGCACAATCTTTCAAGAAGATGGTGGTACTGGAGATAGCACTGATTGGAAGTGGTCAGAACATCAAAGCTTTTATGATAAAGATTGGCTTTCAATAGACGAGGAGGAAGTAAATGGAGTATAAAAAAGGTACATTGTTGCAAGAGTATTTTTTAAATCCTCACTTCAAACCAACTGAGGAAGAACAAAAAAAACTCGAAGAATTTTTCACAACTAAAGGAGGTAAAGAGTGGAAGTTAAACTAATAGATAAAGGAATAACTGTAGCCGAAGATTATGTCGCAGGTACAGTTCATGTGGAGTATGATAATACTGATGTAAAGTTATTCCCTTTTAAAAAGAGAGTTATAGATTGGTGGCGAAGAGCTGATGATAGCAGCTTTGAAGGTGTTGAAATCTATGAGATTAAAGATAGACACAAGTGGATTGATAAACAAAAACCTATGAAAGTTGGAAAGGCTATGGAAAATTTAATTAAAAAACATTTGAAGAAGGAAGCATGAGAGCAGATGAAAAAATGCCAGACTCATTTTATGAGTGGCTAGATACATGTCCTGTAATTTGGTACAGGATTAAAGTTGGTAATGATAGTGTTCATTATTCGTTTGAAACACCAGATGAGGAGGAAGCATGACACTTGCAGAACTAAATGCATATAAAGATGGAATTACTGATGCTTTATTAGAAGGTTATAGATGCGACTGGCATGATAATCTTTATTATTATAAGCGTGGCTATCAATTTGGTATTCATTTATATAATCAAATTAAGGAGGAAAAAGATGGGTAAAAAATATATTCATGTTAATCAACATGTGATAAGAGCTAACAAAAAAAATAATGAAAACAATCCTGTAATAACTATTAAGGAAGGTAAAAATAATATTTACTGTCATGAAGTTGAGATACTTGGCAAGAGCAAAGTAAGTTATAGTGGTAATGAAAAAACTGCTTTGTCTTGTGGAGCAAGAGTTGTAATAGAAACTTGGGCAGATTTAATAATTGATGGAGTATTTATAAATGAAACATAAAAATCGCACAGACAGTTATGCTTTTACTGTATTTAATCCTAATGATAAAGATAAATCAGAAGGGTTAAATGAATTAAAAAAGTTAAGAAAAACAATAGCTTACACTAACAAGTTAGGAATTACTAACCATTATGTTAAGTGTCAAGGTAGGTGGGGTAGAAAAAATCCTAACTACAATCGCAGGACAATTCCATTTTGCCCACTAAAGTACGCAGTAAAATGGGATGTATATTTTTATAAAATGTAATTATGGAACACTATTATTTTTATCACGATGATATAAAGACTGGACTGAGGGGCGAAGGTTGTGGCTATCGCAAAGCTACTGTTCGTTCTGTTGGTCGCAAGTGGGTTTATATTAGATTTTCTAAGGAAGGAAACTTTAGAAAACTTTCAATCAAAAAGTGGCAAGATATTTGCCGACAAAAAGATTTTAAAACATGGGAAACACATGTAGCAGAACATAAAATAAAAAGAAAAGCTCTTGATAAGGGTTTATCTTTCTACAAAAAAAGGTATAATAAAAATATTCCTAAGACTATTGAGGAACTACAAGAAGAACTGGAGGTAGTATGATTGCTTCATGGGTAATAGTAGCTATACTAGAACTAAGTAATTTTAATGGCTTTACTATTGATGCTTACATATTTGATTTTAAGTTTAACACTTTAAAAGATTGTTCTAGTTTTTTAAAATCTAATATTGTCAAACTAGAAAAATATATTAAACAAGAGGAAGGAATAAAAGCTGAAACTTTTGTTTGTTTAGAATATAATAAATACTTTACAGAAAATACTAAAGGAGGTAAATAATGTATAATAAAATTTTAACTTGGATAGCTATAGCAGTTATAGTAGGGTTTATAACTATAACTATGTTTGCATTACAAAAATCATTTAATAAAGTTAATGAAAATATAAATTCAAATAAAGCTGAGATAATTGGCTTAATTCAAAATCAAAAGCACATTACTGATTCTTTATTAGACTTAACTGAGTTGTTAGACAATTTTGCTTTTCAATTATTTATTACTGAAACAGAATTAGAAAAACTTAAACAGGAATTAAACTTTCCTAATAATTTAAAAAGTTATGAAAGCATTGCAGACAATAAAGGAGAAAATAAATGAGTCCTGCCAGTTGGCAAGTAGATAGAGAACATAAAGCAAAACTTTATCAATTTAAAAATAGATTAAAACAATTAAATATTTCTAGTCTATCTGATTTAGAATATAAAGATGCAGTAGAAAAAATCTACATGGAAGTCTATTATCCAGAGGAACGAATATGAAGTTCGTAATTTATATTGGTAAATTAAAAACCGTGACTGTTGAGGCAGAGGATAAAGATTATGTCAAAGCAGTTATCTTAGACAATGCTAAAACATTTCTTCAAGATATGTTTGATGATGGAGTGATAGAAATTGAACAAGAAAAAACTTAAAGAATTAAAGAAAAGAATTAGACCCATTCAAGTTGAATGGCTAAAGAGTTTGCTACCCCAAGAGGAAGCAGACAAAATTACTGTTGATAATGTTGAGGGATTATTACCCGAAGATAATTATATGAAAGGTATTAAAGGGATTACCTTAGTTTTTATGTCAGATAGATGGCTATTGAAACAGTTAAAAAAATATCCCGAAATTAAAACTTATAACAAACTAAAAGAGGTACTAAATGTATGAATATATATGTAAGGTTGTCATAGACAATCAAGAAGATGAAATAAAAACTTTTGCTTACTCTACGCTAGAAGCGTTTGATAATCTTGTTTCTATGGCAGGAGTGACAGACATTATTTCTGTCGTCAATAAAGAGACAGACGAATCATTTACTTTTGATGGAGACTTGATGGCTCTCAAAGAAGCTAGAGGTAATATCAAAGACGAACACTTAATCATTGAGGAACTATACAGATTAGATGGCACAGAGAAAAGAAACAGTCTTAATTAAACATGTCAAGAAGGCAACTTCTCAAGGCATGGCAGGTCGTGGCAGGAAGATTAAAAAATCTACCAAGCACATGAACAAACATAAAAGACTGCAACAAAAAACTAAATATCGAGGACAAGGAAGATAATGCTTGACAGCAAAAATGTTTTCCTCTAGAATTACAACTAACGAATTAACAATGGATAGATTAAAGGAACGAGTAATCAAGAAGCCCTCTCTATCTCCATTTAAGTTGCTTGATTTGGTACTATCCACAACTCAGAGAGTGGTTGGCTCAAAACTCTCACAGAATTTTAATAAGCTAAACGGAGGTAATACACTATGGCTATATTAGAAGGCTCAGTAAAATGGGCAAGTATAACGACTCCAAACACAAAGTTTGAGCCAGTCTATACTATCGACTTAATTGTTGATGAAAAGATTGCGAATGACTTTGCTTCAAGGGGTCATAAAGTAAAACAGCATGATGAAGGTCCTGCTTTAGTTATCAAAAGAAAGGTTCATGGTCCTAATGGAATAACCAGACCTGCACCTAGACTTTTAGATAAAGACAAGCAAGAAATAAATGTTGCTGTTGGTAATGGCTCTAAGGTTAGAGTTCAATACAATGAGTATAGTGGTGAGGGTAAATTTGGTCCTTATATAGGACTTGACTTACAAGCTGTACAAGTTGTAGACCTTGTTGAATATAAGAACGCTGATGGTGCTGAACTATTAGCTGATGGCGAGGAATTCTAATGGAAGGACAAGAAAGACCTTACATTACCATTGATGATGTCAATGTTTATATTGAAGATTTACCTGAAGAAGGTAAGCAACTCTTTGGTAGACTACAAAGACTAAATCAAAAGAAAGCTGCACAGACTTTAGACCTTGAAGAAACTCAAGGGGCTATTAATTATTTTTCTACTAGAATTGTAGAAGTAATTAATGCTGATAAGTCTGGTGTTAAAGTAGAGGAATCTGAAACAGAAGAAGTACCAACAGATACTGAAACACAAGACAGTTAATAACAATTTAGCTAGACTAGGTTTTTAAGGACCTCTATTTGTTCCTAGTCTAGCTATCATTTTGGAGATAGAATTGAATCAAGATAAGAGTAAATTTGTAAAGCATAGGCAACCTTGTCCTAAGTGCGGTGGCTCTGACCCCGTATCAATCAATGCTGACAACTCGGCTTATTGCTTTAGTTGTTCAACATTTTTTACCGATTATGAAACTGCAAGTGAGGGCAGAATAGTGGAAACAACACAGAAACCAACCAATACATTTTTAGAATCCTATACTGGAATCTATGGCGAACTTACAGACAGAGGCATCTCTGAAGAGACAGCTAAAAAGTTTGGAGTTCGTGTTATTAAAAATAGAAATGGAGATATAACGCAACATATATATCCATACTTTAATGGCAATGAAGTAGCCATAACTAAAACAAGATTTGTTGCAGATAAAAACTTTGCGACTAAAGGTACATTTGAAGGTACTGGATTATTTGGCGAACAGTTATATAGAAATACTGGAGGTAAATACCTAACTATTACTGAAGGCGAGTGCGATGCTATGGCAGTAGACGAACTCTTTCAAGGTAAGTGGGCAGTCGT
>CENW01013455.1_pt1 | contig 18963 bp, 17 predicted proteins | sample 530241 | NCBI WGS metagenome assembly CENW01 (sample SAMEA2619818, study PRJEB7988) | marine metagenome | isolation source: saline water (ENVO:00002010), including | reverse complement strand
TATTTACGTCAAAAAGATAAAAAATTAAAAAAAATAATTGATGAAAACGGGCACATTGTTTTTAAGCCTGTCAAAGAAAATCAGTTTGATACCCTTATAGGTATAGTAATCTCTCAATTCATATCTACAAAAGCTGCAAACTCTATTTTTCAAAAGATTAAAGAAAACTTTAGTTTGGAATATTTAAATGAAAAACACTTTAAAAATATGGAAATAAGTGAGATAAAAACTTTAGGTTTAAGCACCAATAAAGCCAAAACGATAAAAGAAATTTCGAATTTATATTTGAATAAGAACATTAAAGACTTATCGAATTTAAGCAATAAAGAACTGAATGAAACTCTGTTGTCAGTTTTTGGAATTGGACCTTGGTCAGTAAACATGTTTGAAATTTTTAGTATTGGAAAATTAGATGTGTTTTCTTCAAAAGATGCTGGTTTGAGGCTAGCAATGAATAATTCTGGGATGATAAAACCAGATAGTAGTTGGGAAATGTATGATAAATACGCCAGCAAGTGGTCTCCTTTTAAAACAATTGCGTCGTTACATCTTTGGAAAACAGTAGATTAGACAATTGTCACTATATACAGTTGTCTGAAAAACTAGGGGTCAGTAGCTAATTTTGCCTCTTGCTACCAAATTTGTAGATTTTTTAATTTTAATGTTTCCAGTATCTGATTTATTACCAACAAGATTATAAAAGCATTTAATATTGTTTTTCTGATTGACATTTACATTTATAGTTATTAAATGTCTCTTTTAACTTTATCCCAACTTAAAAAAATAAATCTATTTTTGTATTAATTTAATAACAAGCTCTAAATCTTCTTCAGTGTCAATATCTATTGATTCAGTTTTAGAAACTATATACATTTTTGAGGCTTGATTAATTCTTGAATTATTTTTCAAAAACTGGTTTTTTGAAAATATATAAAAATTAGAATTCTCTTCATACCAAGGTTCTAAATGTTGTGTTGAGAGAAGTTTATCTAGGTCGTGATTTAACGGATCTATTTCTGAATTATAAAATCTTGCCTGATGTTTAGTTACTGAGAAAAGAGATTCCTCGTGGATTAAAAATTTACTTATGGAACTTTCAATAGTTTCTTTTGTTAAAAGAGGGTTAGTAACGTGAGTTTGGAATATGAACTTATTCTTGAAGTTTTCTAGATTAGCTTTGATAATTTTATTAACTGACTCATGGGGATCTAAGAGATGTTCTTCCCTTTTAATAAATTTTAGATTATCAAAATATTTTTCAATTTCAGATCTAACCTTATCAGTATCGTGGTCAATAACTATTTCGGTAATTTGTTTGATGGCAGTTAAAGTATTTAAGATAAAATAAAATAAAGGTTTCTCGTCTATTATTCTAAAATTTTTGTTTTTGACTCTTTCAGAATTTTCTTTAATAGGAATGAATGCGGTAAACATATTATTGATAATAATAATGGCCAAGAAGTTTCTTCTTAGTTTCATATGAATATTTTAAGTTAAATTTGTTTGGATCTTTTTTAGCGAAATATTGGCCAAAATTTTTTGCAACTCTATATTTTGTAATTGCATAGATACTTGACTTTTGATAGCTATTTTTTTTTCTAAAACTTATATCAGAATAAATTTCTCTAAAAATTGACCTTACTATTTCTGTTAATTTTAAACTGTGATCAAATAGTGATAAAATTAAATTAGATTCTCGCTTATATCTATTGTAAACCACCCTGAAGCTCTCATCATGATAATGGGTGACAACTGAATTAGGTTCGTAAAGAGTATGTTTATGAATGTTTTCTAGCTCTAAAGCAAATAAAATATCTTCGCAGCCAGTTACTTCCTCATTAAACTTAATTTTTTCCCAATCAGTATATCTAAATGAACTAGACCCGTTATTACAAAATAAATTAGTTTTAGAGATGCCAAATTCAGGAAACCACTTACTTAAATGGTTGACTTCTGACAATGGAGACCTTTCATCTCCAATTTGTCTACCATAAACAAAACCAATTGATTTATTATCAAAATTTTTCACCATATTAAAAAGATAGTATTCATCAATTGGAAAACAATGCGCTGAGAGAGAGACAATTATTTGTTTAAATCTTGATTGTTTAATTCCGTTATTAAGAGATTTTCCAAAAGAAAACTTTTCTTTTTCAATAGAAGTAAAGTAAAAAGGGTATTTAAATTGAAAACTTTCTAGCATCTCAACTGTGCCATCATCACTTCCCGAGTCAATCACTATGAGCTCAAATTCAATTTTTTTTTGTTTTTCTAATATATTTATTAACTTGTGTAAATTATCTTTTTCATTTAAAACTCTTACAACTACAGAACATTTCATGTGATTTTCACTTCATAGTATGTGCTTATTTCATCTGGACCCTTTTTGTATTCTCCTGTAATTAGAGCATCTTCGAACAATTTTTTACCATTTGAAGATGGTTCTATTACTAAAACATTATGGTTGTTCCAACCACCTTGTGATTGGAACAACCAGAGGTAGTTTAAAAAAATATCATCATACTTAAGATTTAACAGATTTTCACCTTGCTGTATATTGAGTGTATTTGATTTTGATTCAATATATGCGAAATCAAATAAATTTGAGTTTTTTGATGGATTTAAAAAATAATCTTTTTTATTTGTATTTAGGATATTGCCAAATTCTTCATCAACTTTAGTAAAGTTTTCAAATTGACCAATAATTTTACAATCTTCAAAAATAGGGATAGCCAAGTGAAGTTTAAAAAGAAAGATATCTTCAAAGTTTATTTTGATTTTGTAATCAGTTCTTAACTTATTTTCAAATAATCTATATTTTTTTTGTAGAAAGCTACCTGATTCTAAATTTTTTGTATTCAATGTTAAAAAATCAACACCTTCAGATTCTACAACCCAACTATGAGACCATGTTTCTCCATGATCAAGGCCAAAACCCCACGAAAATTCCTCAATAGCATCATTTGGAAATAGCTCTTCCCATCCGCCTTGCCAATTTTGGTCATAGTTTGCAGTTTTATCTACTTTTGAAGTTTTTAATTTCTCGTTTTTCCATACCCAGTCAAATTCATTTTTTTTATTTATTAAGCGATTAACTCTTCCGCCTAATTCTGGAATAATTTCTATTTCGAGAAAATCATTCTCTAGTTTTATTGGAATAACCATAATTTACTAATAATTAATTACTATTTTATATAATAACAAGTAAGTATTTGCAAAATAGATACATTGTTACAAATTATGAGTATTAAAGAATTTGAAAATTTATATTCTGGACATAGGTGTTTTGTCATAGTAATTGGTCCAAGTTTAAGGGAAACTGATTTAGATTTTATACAAGTATAAAATTAAATCATAAATTATTAAATGTTAAAAAAAATTTTTATAGTAAGAGCTGCAAGATATTTTTATTTCAATATTTTCAAAAAAGTATTTTTCGTTGATTACATTATAGAAAATATAATTCGTAGAATTTCAATTTATTACAATAGAGGTATAGAAGTTTCTATAATTGCTAATTTTGAAAATAAAGCTTTATATGATGATTATTTTTTCAGAATTAATTGGTATTTAAAACCTATTTCAAATTCAATTAAAACAATTAATTTTTCAAGTTCGTTTTTCAATGAAAAAAGAGAAATACCAGAGTATTTAAATTCAACAATTAAAAATCATTTAATAGAAGAAAAAAAAATTGTGTTTAATAAAAATATTAAAAAAAAGTTTTATCACAATAAATTTAATTTCATAGTTCTAAACTGTAGTGCGTCAGAACATAAAAAATTTAATAAAAATGAAATATTATTTAATTCACATGAGTATGGGATGGGAACATTAAATTCATTAAAATTCGGTGAATTAAATTTTAATAATAGAAAACTTATTAAACAATCTTATAAAAAACTCCTTCAAATAAAGAATGCTTCAAAATCGAACTCGATTTTATTAATAGGTTCAGGTCCAAATTCAAATGAATTAGAATCAAAAGATTTGGATGATGTAGATGTAATGATTTGTAATAGTGTAGTTAAAGATCAAGAGTTTTTAGATAAATTTCCACCAAGGTATATTGTATTTGCTGATCCTGGATTTCACGCAGGACCATCAAGATATGTAGAAGAGTTTCATAAATCCTTAATTCAAACAATTGAAAAGTTTGATTCTTTTGTAATAACAGTAAAAAGAGATGCCCATATAATTTATGAGTACATTCCAAAAAAATATCATAAAAATTTTTTATTCGTTCCTTATGTTAAAACAAATAAAAAAACAATGTTGAATTTTAATTTAACCAAAAAATATTTTGTTGCTGGTACCAATAATATTTTGACACTTTTAATGCTTCCAGTTGCTTTCCATTTATATGAAAATATTTTTTTTGCTGGCTTTGATGGAAATCCTGATAAAAATAAAAATTATTATTGGAAACATAATTCTTCACTTCAGTTTGTTTCAGAGATGAATAGTATGGAAAAAGCTCATACATATTACTTCAATAAAAATAAAACAGATTACGACATTTATTATGATGTACATATAAAAAATCTAAAAAATTGGTTTAATTTAAGAAATTTAGGAACCCATAAATTGTATAATTTAACTACATCCAATATTGAATTATTTCAAAAAATATATTTATAAATGATTTAAAAAATACATAAAGAATTATTTAATTATGTATAAAAGCTTTCTAATTTAGCAATAATTTTCCTAAGTACGTTATTAAATTTAAATAATAATTTTGCTAACTTACTTTTATTCTCGAAGTTTCTCCTATGCCTAATAGTAGTTTCTTTATATTTATTTTCTATTTCGACTTCTTCATTTTCATTAACTATATTGTCGATTCTCTTTATGAAGTTAAAATCATCTAAAACTATATTCCTTGCATTTATTAATAGGGTTTCGCTTTCTTCATAAGTATCTGAAGCTAAAAGATCATGTATAGAATCTAATGATTCCCTAAAATTATTTAAGTCTAAGTTTAAAAAACTCTTTTCTGGAAAATATTCATTCAAATTATTTGCACCAGAGTAGATTGGATAAGCCATACCAAGATAGCTATCGTATAGCTTTTCTGATATAGCGTTGCGTCTATTTTGATTCTCTAGAACTATATGATATTTATAAGGCAAAATTCCTTCCTCCTTGGGAATAAAATTATAACCTCTACCAAACCAATCAAGATCTCTTCCCAGCTCTTTCTTTAAATTATTCATGAATTCAACCCTAACCTGTTGAAAAGGAGTGATAGTTTTGTCTGAACAAAAAACACTAAGAAGTTTAGTCTTCTTTATGGAAAGATTTCTTATTCTTTCAATATCCGAAATTTCACCATCTATGTTTGTTCTCAATGGAGAAAATATTTTCCATGGTAGAAAAGGAGGGGTATTTATTACATTTTTCTTAAATATAAAATCATTAGAGTAAATTTTTTTAAATTGGGATAGAAATTCTAGTTTCGAGGGTCTGCTGTAATACATATTTTCAAAAGACGTTTCACTGGAAAGAAAAAAAATATTGTTATTTTTCACAGATATTTTTTCACTAATTAAATTATTTGGATGTTCAATCACAAACCAATAATCAGCTTCATCAATATCCTCGTTGATCCAATATTTCTTATTGTTATAAATATTATCTTTTGAATTCACAAAATTATAAATATTTGGATCAGAAGTATTTAAACTTGGCATGCTAATTTTAATATTTAACATAAATTCAATTTACAGTATAAAAAAAATTAGAAGTAAATAGGGTTGAAAAAATAAAGCAGTTAATAAATTAAAAAGGCTCTCGTTTAATTTTTAAAGCTTAATTAAAGTCTCAAAAACTTGTGAGCTATTAGATTTAGGTAGTTTATACATTTATTATGAAGATAATGTTAATTTTATCAACAACTCCAAGAACAATTCAAAACCTAAATGACTTTGAAAAATTAGCTGAAGATTCAAATTATACTTTCTCTCAAATTAATCCAGAAGCTCAAAAATTTGGATCCAATGAAATGAGGGAAATTTTGAAAGATTGTGTCATCGCTATAGTTGGTGATGACGAGATAGATTCCAATGCAATTGAAAATGCAAAAAGTTTAAAACATATTATCAAGTGGGGTTCAGGGACTGATTCTATAGATTTTGAAGCAATGACAGAAATGGGTATTTCAGTTACCAACACCCCAGGAATTTTAGGAAAATATGTCGCTGAATACGTTTTGGGTATAATTATTTCTACAAATAGAAATTTGTTTGAATACAGTAATACGTTAAAGGTTAATAATATCTGGAATAAAACACCTGGATCTTCACTTTTTGGAAAGACAGTCGGATTGATAGGTTTTGGAAATATAGGCAAAGAGATTGGAAATCTTCTTTCTATTTTTAATTGTAAGATAATTTTTTATGACCCCTACGTCCAAAGTAATGAAATTGGTGTAAAAGTTGACTTAATGAGTCTTTACAAGAATTCAGATATTTTAATTATCTCTGCAAAGTTGAGCTCTGAAACATTAAACATAATTGATAAAAGGGCTATAAGTAACTTTAAAGAAAATTGTTTACTTATCAATATTTCAAGAGGTCCATTATTAAACGAAGAAGATGTATTTAATGCTGTAAAAAATAAGAAGTTAAAGTATCTTTTTTTAGATGTTTTTAATTCCGAACCACCTAATTTAGAAAATTACTATGTTAAAAATAACCATATAAATTTTAGTCAGCATAATGCATCCAACTCTTATGATGCGATTCAGGAGGTTAATATGAAAATAGTACAATTATTAAAGGGATTAATTTCATGAACATAATTTTTGGATCTGCTTCCGGTATAGGTGAAAGTCTTTATAAGGAATATTTAGCAAATAAGAGAGAAGTGTTTGGAATTGATTATATTCCAGGCCCCACAACAAACTATATTTTTAACCTGGAGAAGTTAGAAAATGTTTCTGAATTAGTAACAAAACTTGGTGATATAAATCTTGAATCAATTACTTTTTGTGCATCTAACCAAGATAAGGGAGGATCTATTGGAGATGTGTTCAACACAAATGTATTAACATTTATAGAGTTTATCAATTTGATATACTCAAAACTTGATGAGTGTGTTGTAAGCGCTATTTCAAGTGTCCACACAATTTCGTCGAATTCTAGTAATCTTTATTATTCTTCTTCAAAAGCAGCTTTAGAAGCTGCAATCAGAAATTTTGCAATTAAGAAATCAAATAATACTTTTTATGTAATAAGACTTGGTGCTACAGACACAAAGAAGCTTAGAGAAAATATTGACAATATAGAAAATATAAGCACTCAATTGCCTAATGGAAAAGTTTTTAATAAAAATGAAGTTTCTAGTTTTATTTATATGCTTAATACTAAATTTAAAAATCTTTTGAACGGTGCTGTCATTCAAATTGATAATGGGGTATTGTCAATGTTAAAAACAGATTAATTGTTAATTAAAATTATCTAGGTTTTTAATTTTTGAAAAAACGTTTTTATTTTTTCCTGAAATATCAATTAAAACGTAACCCCTGGAACCATTATCTTTATTAGGACTGTAATTTGGAAAATATAGATCATAGTCATTAAGCATTTCATAATTTTGAAGTGATAGTTCTTCACCTTTATATATATCAAATCCAAAATTTTTATCTCCAGGAACTTTAAAGTCATCAATTAAAATTATTGAATTCTTAAATTCAAGACATTTACTAAGTTCGTTCATTAAAGGTATATGTTCTTGGGAATGAGCATCAAGATAGAAAAATATTTTCTCTTTGCTTGGAATTAATTTATTAAAGTAATCAGATGAATTTGAATTGATTAAATTCACATTACCTTTATCAATAAATCTGATTTTACTGACTAAAAAGTAGAATTCAGATATTTCAATCGATATAACAGGAATACTAAATTTTTGAAAAAACTCTGTTGTATTACCTAATAGGGTTCCTGTTTCGATTATTTTATCAAATTGAATTGACTCAAGAATTTCCTTGACTATTTTTTTTCTTGTTTTTTGGTCATTGAACGGTTTGTTAAACATTGCTTGTTTCAACCTCGAATTTGAAAGGCTAAAAAGATTATCAAGTAAATCTTCAGTATCTCCTGACAAACTTCCATTTATTAGTTTTTGTACTTTTAAATCATTTAGTAAATATTTTCTGAACCAATTATCCCTACTAAACAAAAGAAAAAAGTTGATTGATACAATTTTTTTTAACGTTTTAATTATTTTCATTACTGTAATTATTTAACTCTAAATTAAGTTTGTCTTTTTTGCTAGTGAAACGAAAAAAGCAAATTTAAAAAAAACTGACTATAAAAAAAATTAATAATATCATTGATACTTGATGTTAAAAAAAATAAGAAGCCTAATTGATAGAACCCTTTACATATCAAAATTAACAGCAGTTAATAAAAAAAAGTTAAGAATTTTCTTTTCTGTTGCAATGGCAAATTTTGCTGTACTTCTTGATATTTATATAATTGTAATTTTTTCGAACTTAATAACAAAAGAGATTACATTTACAAATACTGCACTTATTTCATTAATCGAATTTACTTCTGAAAGTGTTTTTTTATTGCCTTTAATTGTAGTTTTAAGATTTTCTTCTTTGTTTTTAGAAAGAATGAATTTAGAACTATTGAACTTAGATGTTCAAAAAAATTTAAGAAACTATTTAATGGAGGAAGTCTACAAGCTTGGAAATATGTCTATCTCTGATATATATTTTTATGTTAACCAGGTAGGAACACAAGTCTCAATGTTTTATAAATCATTCGCATTACTTCTTAACAGTTTGTTACAGGTTATAGGTTATAGTATTTTTCTTTTAATTACAGATATAAATACGTTTTCTATTTTTTTGTTTGGAGGATTAATAATATCTGCCCCGACTAGATATTTTTTAAAACGAGGAAAATTTTATCAACATAAAACATTTAACGAAAGTAAAAGACTTAACTCTACAATTCAGAGAATTGTTGAGAATGTATTCCTGATTAAGATACTATCAACTTATCAAAAAGAATTTAACAGGTTGAATGATGCTTTACAAAAATTTAGAGATAATCAAAAACTTAATACAGTTTTTGGAACTGTAAATAGTATTCTCCCAAGTTTCTTCACAATATTTACCTTATCAGTGATATTTGTTAATCTTCAGATATCAAATTATATAACATTAGAGTTTATTGCAATTCTTACAAGATTATTTCAATCAGTCGGCAATTTAAGCACTGGTCTTGGTTTGGTTTTGAATTCCAGTGTTCATGTTGAAGAACTTTATAAATTAGAAAAAAACAAACCAAACATAAAAATTGATAATTATTTACTTAATAAAAATCTAACAGATGCTGTAAATTTTAAAAATGTGACTTTTAAATATGTAAATTCTGAGTTACCAATTTTTGAAGATTTAAATTTAAAGATTAAAAAAAATACTCATACTGTAATTACAGGTGCAAACGGATCTGGGAAAAGTACTTTGCTAGGCTTAATTGCTGGACTGTATATTCCCAATATGGGTAGTTCAGAAGTTTATTCAGATAAAATTGGTTACGTTGGGGTTACTCCTTTAGTGTTCGAAGGTAGTCTCAGAGAAAATCTTTTGTACGGCAATCAAAGAAAAGTTGAAGATGAAGAAATAATTGAATTGTTAAATGAATTTAATTTTTATAATAATGAGACTGTTTATGATTTGAGCAATACTGTTTCAAACAAGTCACTATCATCAGGACAACTACAAAAAGTTTCATTTATTCGATCTCTTTTAAATGATTCAAATTTATTGTTACTTGATGAATCTACCTCTAACTTGGATGTTGAATCAAAGAAGCTAATATTTAAAATATTAAATAGTAAGAACATTACGATTATTAACTCTACACACAACATTGAAGATTTTAATTATGATAACCACATAAAAATATCTTTAAAAAATGGCAAGCGACATTTCTCATAATTTAAAACAATCATAGTTTTTGAAACTTAAGTATTTATAAAAGCTCAATATCAAGATTGAATAAGTTAGACTAATTTATGCAAATGATTAAAAATTATCTCAAGAAGAATTCAATTTTTCTCGCACTATTTTTAATTTACTTACCTTTATTCAAATATTTTGTTGAACTCAATAATAATAAAGGCCACTCATTCATGACAGCAGAATGGCTTATCAATTACAAGTATGGATTTATTAATCGAGGTTTGATTGGTACTTTATTTATTTCTATGACAAGAAATCCCGATCTTCTTCTTGATATAATTTCTGTTTCATTAATTTGCTTGTATCTTTTAATTTTTTATTTCCTTAACAAAATATTTCATCAAAACAAACAAAACATTATTTCTATAATTCTTATATTTTCTCCGGCAATCTTTTTATTTCCTATTTATGATTCACAGGGCGCATTTAGGAAAGAAATAGTTGGTTTACTATCACTATTGATTTTTGCAGTGTATGTTAAAAATAAAAATATTAAGTTTTTATACTTTTCAGCAGCAATTTACACTGTAGGGATTTTCTCACATACAGTAAATCTCTTTTTTCTAACTACAATATTAATTTTGTTTTATAAACATATACCATCGAAAATAAAACAAGCTTTAATATTTATTGTTCCAACATTGTCATATTTTTTAATATATTTTTTGTTCTCACCCTCTGAACCAGAATCATATGTAATCAGAGATAAAATGTGTGATTATTTAAGGGAATTAGATTTATATAATTTATGCGGACACGGTTCATTTGATTATGTAGTTTGGGATATCAATGCTGCTTATTTAATTACACAAAATATTGTTATAAATGAAAGAAGACCTGAGTATTATTTCTACATTTTTTTATTTTTTATTGCATTGATTCCATTTTTATTTGATAAAAGTGTTTTTAGGGAAAAGACCTCATATCTCTTTGTTGGTATTTCTTTTATGCCATTGTTTTTGTTGGCATTCGATTGGGGAAGGTGGATAAATATTATGCTTACCTGTTATCTTATTATTTTTCTTCTTTCAAACAAAGAGGAAATAAACAAAAGGGTTTCACTTTTCCTTATTCCTTTTCCTATATTATTTAGGATAGAACACTGTTGTGACCCAATTTTTCAATTTAATATCGATTATATATTAAATAATATAAATTATTTAATTTGGAACTTCCAAAATATATTTATATAAATCTAAAGTTTTTTATTAATTTGGAAACCCAATAGGAAATTTTGATAAAAAAGATGAAAAATTATGCACATATATAATTAATAAAATTGAAATCAATGATATATAAATTTTATTATTTTTTAATCTATCTAAAAAAATAGCCGTTATAAAAGTCATTAAGTTGAACATTTGAATTAAGTAAGTTGATTTTATTGTATCCCCAGATCCTGTTGGATATCCTAAAACGAACCATAAATATCCAAGTAATGAAAATAGAATTGAGTATTTTATAAAAAATACTAAAGCTTTATTTGAAATTTTTTTATAACTCTTTAATGTTCCTATAAGTAAAATTACAAATGTAAACGTACTTACTAAATTTACACGGCCTAAATAACTTCCAATATTTTCCTGACCTAATCCAATATCCAAAAATCGACTTGTAAAAGTAAAATAACCCCAGTAGTCACCCCATGTATCAGAATATAAGATTGGAAAAAACTGGTTTTTAAAATAAGGTCTTATTGGGTTCGAAAAAATAACTGTTTCAACACTCTCAAAAGAAAGTAAACTCCTAAGCCTATCAAAATAACCCTCATTAGTTGGTGGCATGTTAAATGCAATAAATGAACCATACCTAAATAGATTTATAAAATAAAACCATCCAGAAACAAGAAAACCAACTGCGAACGATTTCGAAAGGAAACTAAAGTACTCTCTTTTTATTTTTTTATCGCATTTTATAAAATATATTATCAAGGAAGGAAAAAGTAAGAAAGCCCATTGTCTACTAAGTGCAAGACAACCAATTAAGACTCCAAAAATGAATATCTCTTTATTTGAAATGATAAATGCTTTATTTTCAAATCTAACTAATGAGAGCATCAATAAGCTCATAAAAAACAGTATGTATATTTCACCTCTAATCATTGATATCGTTCTGTAATTTACTGCCAACATTGAAGTAAGTATTATGTAACTAAAGCTAAACCTATTATTTTTGAGTACTAAATTTAAAGTTTTCAAATTTATTGCGATGGTAATTATATATAAAAAGCTCTGAAAGATTTGTCCTATGTTCCCATAGACGGGCTGACAAGACTTTAAAAGATTAATGGAGTTTGATAAATTTCTGCAAAAAACTTGTATTATCGCTGGAAACACATATGCAATTGGTGGATTAAAAAACTCTCTAGTTTCATCTGAAGTAGGAATTCTAATTCTTCTAGGTAGATATCTAGAAAATGTATCGATGTAAGCATAGTGTGCTTCAGCGTCATAACCTAAAATTGGATCATAGTGTAAAACATTGTAAATTAAAATATAAAAAACTGATGCAATGAAAGATAATGGTAAAAAATATTTTATGTATAAATTTAAATTTTTAATCATAGTTTCCTATTTTGTTATTTTTTTATAGTCTTTGAATTCATAATCAAGTGAATTCTCAATTGAGTAATTAGTATTGATATAGTTTTTAGAATTTTTGATAATTTTACTTAAATCGCTTTTATCTAATTCTCTTATTATTTCTAAAAGGTTATCGTCTTCTTTTGAATACAAAATACCATTCTCATTATGACTTACAATTTCACTATAGTTTGGGATGTTTGGAACAATTGCAATACATCCTCGTGACATTGCTTCAATAAGCGACTTAGGGTTTCCTTCGTAATCTGAGCTACTTATGTAATACCTATAGTCTTCGTATCTTTCAATAAGCTCATCATAATTTAGTCTTCCAAAAAACCTTATATTGTTACCTGATATTTTTGTTAGTTCACTCTTAAGACTTCCCTCACCAACTATATCAAGGACATATTCAGTTTCATTAAATACATTTATTAAATATTTCATATCCTTTTGTTCTTCTAAACGACCGACAGCTAAGATCTTATTATCTGTTTTTTCTTTTTCACTCTCATCATTTTTTATAACTATCCAATTTCTTCTAAGCTTGAGTTTTGACTTATTGAATACATATTTTTTTTTAATAAATTCGAAGTCACTGGTTGAAGAAACAGTATATATGTCAGAAAAATTAAGCGAAAGAAATGTAAGTACATAGTAAAAAATTGATTTCGATTTTCTTTTTTTATCTTTTTTACTGAATAAATATAAGTCGTAACCGGTTCTTATAAATAGCGGTTTTTTAAATTTTATTTTTGAATAGATTCCAAGCCAAGCACCCTGTAGCTGGTTAGTTTTAATTATGTCAAAAAAGAGATTATTTTCTTCAAATATTTTTGGAGATTTAAGTAAGACATTAAGAATATTTTTCAGATTACTGCTGAGTTTTGGAATGTAATGATAAATTGGGACAATTGTAAGCCAATTATATTTTTCTGCATATTTAAAATCTCTTGAATCTCCATATGTAAAAAAAATAAACGAAAAGCCATATCTTTCATTTAGTTTTTTATAAAATTTAATCTCTCTGTTGATTATTCCAGTATCGTGCCAGTCATTTAATGAAATTCCATGTGTAAATAGTAAAAGCACCTTCACAAATTTAATGTTAATAAAAAATATTATTAAAAGATTATTAGATTGATATAAATGAAGAAAATATTAATTATTCATACAAGATATATGAATATAGGCGGTGAAGACATTGCTGTTGATAACGAGTTACAATTATTAAATAAAAATTATGAAGTAAGATTTTTATCCTTTAAAAATGATTTTTCCAACTTAATTTCTCAATTATTAAGTTTTATTTTAAATTCAAATTTTCAAAGTAATAAAAAACTCAAAAATGTTCTAAAAGAATTTAAACCAGATGTTGCATATGTTCACAATACTTGGTTTAAAGGTTCTCTAGGTCTGTTTAAAATTTTAAAAAAAAATAATATAAAAACGGTTATTAAGCTTCATAATTTTAGATATTTTTGTACAAAAACTTTTTCAGCAAGAAAACATTTAAGGGGAGATAAGTTTTGTAAAGCATGTGGTATGGAAAATGTAAATTTCTTAAATATAAATAAATACTTTAAAGAATCAATAATTAAATCTTTAATGATATGTAGATTCGGAAAAAGTTATTTTAAGATTCTAAAAAAAGGAAATATAAAAATAGCTGTTTTAACAAAATTTCATCATGATTTTCTTCAACAACTTGGTATCAATGAAGAAAAAATTTCACTTTCTCCTAATAATGTAGAAATTCAAAACGCAAGTTATTCTAAAAATAATGATAAGTATGTAGTTTATGCAGGTCGTATCTCTGCTGAGAAGGGTGTGGAGGACCTTATTCAATCATTTTTAAGATCAGAGCTAAATAATTTTAAATTGAAAATTTTAGGTGATGGTCCTGATTTAAGACGATTAAAAGAAAAATATAGTGATAAAAGAATAATTTTCTATGGTCAAAAAAGTAATGACGAAGTGCTCGAAATTATCAAAAATTCAAAAGCGGTGGTTACTGCCACTAGATTGTATGAAGGACAACCAACGTTGCTATGTGAGGCCTCTGGTTTCGGTGTTCCTTCAATATTCCCATTAACAGGTGGTATACACGAATTCTTTCCCAGCAATTATAACTTAGGTTTTGAACAATTTGACTACGGAGATCTTACTAAAAAATTAAATATGGTCTCAGATCCTGAATTAATGGAAAAAGTTGGAATCGAAAACCGGGACTTTATTAAAAACTATTTAAATGATAATAAAGTCATTTATAATTTTGAGAAATTAATAAATAATGAATAAAAAAGTATCAGTCATAATGAGCGTTTTTAATGGTGAAAATACATTAGAAGAATCAATTGAAAGTATCCTGAATCAAACTTACTCTAATTTAGAGTTTCTTATAGTTGATGATAAATCAGACGATAAAACATATCAGATTTTAGAAAACTATAAAAACAAGGATTCAAGGATTAAGGTTTTTAAGAACAAGGAAAATATTGGACTTACAAAATCTTTAAATATTTTATTAAAACAATCAAACGGATTTTATATAGCAAGACAGGATGCAGATGATATAAGTACTGAGGATAGATTTTATAAGCAAATAGATCGCTTAAATGAGACAAATAGACAATGTGTTACAGCAAGAGCTTACGTTATCCAAAAAAATAGAAAAAAAATTCCTGGACTATCAAGTTATTTACCAATTAAATTAATTAGTAAGTATAAGAACCCATTTATTCATGGGACACTCTTGATTGAATCATCTTTACTTAAAGACTTAAATGGTTACGATGAAAGATTTAAATATGCACAAGACTATAAATTATTTCTAGATTTAATTAAAAAGGGTATAAAAATTGAAACAATAAAGGAACCTTTATATTTTTTGAACACTGAAAACAATATTTCAAATAATTTTAAATCAGAACAAAATTACTATTTTTATTGTGCAAAAAATGGAGTTATTCCTACGTATTGAATTCTAAAAGTTTTTGTTCTATACACTTTTCAAGAATGTCATTGACAGTTAATTTAGCTTCCCATCCAAAATCTTCTTTAATTTTTTTTGGAGATGAGTATTTAATTTTTGGTTCATTTGGCCTCAATAAGTTTTTATCTTCTTGAAAATAGTTTAAGTAGTCTAAATCGAAATATCTAAATACGAATTCAACTAAAGACTTTATAGATGTGGGTTTTCCTGACCCAATAACATAATCCTCACCATTATCACTTTCAATTATTAGTTTTGCAGCTTTCATTACGTCACCGGCATAAGACCAGTCCCTTTGAATATCTAAGCTAGCTAACTTTATTTCATTGTTTACGTTATTTTTAATTTCAATCGCTCTATTTATTATTTTCATAAAAAGATAGTCATCACTCCTTAATTCAGATTCATGGTTAAACATTATTCCACTTGATATATTCCAATTGTATTTATTTCTAATTAAGCTAATGTTTTCATGAATTTCTGCTTTAGCTTTTCCATAAGGTGAGGTAGGTGATAATCTGATTTCCTCTGTAATTTTTTCTGTTGGTTCTTCATTAAACATTTCAGAACTACTTGCTTGAAAAAAATTCGGAAAATAATTCTCATCAACAAATGAATCAATTAAATTATTAAATATTAACGATATTTCCATTTTGCTTTTTTGTGGATTTTTTATCGACTCGTAAACTGAACTTGGTCCAGATAAGTTATATACAAAATCAAATTTATTGTCTTTTATTAGTTTCTTTACCTCTGATTTTTCAGTCAAATCAATATTTATTATTTTTATATTTTGAAACTTATTTAAATCAAATTTTAAAGTTTTAAGTTTTTTGTTGAAACTATTTAAATTATTTTTTCTTGATAGACCAATAATTTCATAATTGTCATTTTCAACCAGTTCCTTTGATAGGAAAATACCATCCTGACCAGTAATTCCTGTTATCAACACTTTTTTATTTTTTTTCATTTAAAAACACTCTTAATTTCTTCAAACTAATCTTAATTAAAATTTAAAATGATTCTATTGGCTAAAAATTTAAATATATACATTAATAAATTAAATGAAAATTGGATTGTTGACCGTCAACGTCAAGAATTTATTTCTCATAATAAGACTTTAACAACTTCTTTAGTTAGTAGGTCAAATCTAATTTGGATAATTGCTCCGTGGACGTGGAAAAAGATAAATAAAAGATTTCTTGAAAACAGAAAAGTTATTTGCACTATTCACCACATAGATGAGTCAAAATTTCACGACGAGAAAAATGAATTTTTTGAACGGGATAAATTTGTAAATTTGTATCATGCAACTTCAATAAAGACAATGGAACAATTAAAGAAAATTACAAATAAAGAAATTTTACATGAACCTTATTGGATAAATCCTGAAAACTGGTTTGAAATTGAAAATAAAGAAAATTTAAGGTCTCAATTTAAAATTGATCATTCTGTCTTCACAATAGGTTCATTTCAAAGAGACTCTGAGGGCCATAATCCAAATCTTCCAAAGTTATCAAAAGGACCAGATCGCTTAGTTGAAATCATACAGCATTATAAAGAAAAAAAAGATAATAAAATTCTTGTAATTCTATCTGGTAAAAGAAGGGATTTCTTAATTAATGAACTGGATAAATTAGGTATTAATTATCTTTATAAAGAAATGGTAGATCTTAAAACAGTAAATGAACTTTATAACATATTAGATCTTTATATTGTTTCCTCAAGATTTGAAGGTGGACCTCAATCAGTCCTTGAGTGTGCAATAACGAAGACTCCTATTATTTCAACAGACGTTGGATTAGCAAGCTCAGTTTTAAGCTCTTCTTCAATATTTGATATGAATAATTATAAAATAGCTGTACCAGACACAGATTATGCTTATAAAAGAGTTGAAGATTTTAAGTTAATTAAATCTATGCCCAGATATATAAAAATGTTGGAGTATGCTTTTGAAAGTTAGTATTGGGACAAATATTCAGGATGGTCCTTGGGGTGGAGGAAACCTATTTGCAGTAAATCTATCAAGGTATTTAAAAAATAAAGGTCATGATGTTACATACGATTTAGATGATAGAGATATTGATATAATCTTACTTACTGAGCCAAGAAAAACATCGCCTTCGTCCGCATACACCAATTTTGAAATTCAAAATTACATAAATTATAAAAATCCAAATGCGATTGTAATTCATAGAGTAAACGAATGTGATGAGCATAAAGACACTAGTTACATAAATAAATACATCTCATATGCAAATAAATGTGCAGATGCAACTGTCTTTGTAAGTTCTTGGATAAAAGATCTTTATTCAGATTATGAAGGTATTAACAGTAAATTATCAAAAGTAATTTTAAGTGGTGCGGACAGTGACCAATTTAATAATCAAGGATTCAAACGTTGGAATAAAAAAGAAAAGTTTAAGCTGGTTACACATCATTGGAGTAATAATTGGAATAAAGGTTTTGATGTTTATAAAAAAATTGATGATTTACTATCGGAAAATAAATTTAAAAATCTTTTTGAATTTAATTTTATTGGAAGAATTCCAGATAATCTAAAATTTAAAAATTCAAATATAATTTCCCCAAAAAGTGGAGAAGAGTTATCAAATGAAATAAAGAAAAATGATTTTTATATAACTGGATCAATAAACGAACCATCTGGCAATCACCACATTGAGGCTGCCCAGTGCGGTTTACCTATACTTTATATCGAAAGTGGAGGAATTACAGAGTATTGTGAAGGCTACGGTATTAAATATACAATAAATAATCTTGAAGAAAAGTTATATTACGCATTAGAAAACTGTGAAAAATATTATGAGAAGGTAGAAAATTATCCAAGAAACGCAGATTTAATGTCTGAAGAGTTTTTAGTTTTTTTTAATGAACTTTTATCAAACAGAGAAAACCTTATAAACAATAGAAGTAAACAGCCAAAAAGCCTTTTTAAAAAATACTTTTATAATTTAAGAAACAAATAGATTTAAATTATTTTTGACAATATTTCATATTGAATTTTTATGTCAAAATAATTCTGGACTAAATTATTTCCACCAACAGCAACCTTGTTATAAAGATCATCATCATCGTAAATTAAATTTATTTGATCTTTCCATTTGTCTACTAAATTTGAATCCATAAAAAAAATATTCTCTTGATTTACAAAACTTTCTCTGTCCCAGAACCCTTCCGTATTTGTAATTATCGGAGGAGTTTTCATTGACATTGATTGCAATGCAACACTTTGACCACTTGGCTGAAAAGAGTTTTTTAAAGGAATAATAGATAGATAGTTTTCACTATATAGTTTCTTAATTTCTAAATCAGATAGTGTTTCTTCACGCCAATTTCCATTTATTAGATTTACATTTTTTAAGTTACAAGATGATATT
>CENW01087994.1_pt1 | contig 18987 bp, 11 predicted proteins | sample 530241 | NCBI WGS metagenome assembly CENW01 (sample SAMEA2619818, study PRJEB7988) | marine metagenome | isolation source: saline water (ENVO:00002010), including | reverse complement strand
ATGATATAGATATGCACAAACATAGAAAAAATAAAATAGTATGTGTGTTTAATACTGATGAGTACGGTAAGAACAAACACTTTCAACTAGAGCTACACCAAGCAGTAAGGAACTATCAATGGGTACAAGAGTACTGGCAGTAAGAATTGGCAATAAGTATGGTCCTGAATATGAGGACTACTTAAAGTCTAAAATACCAAACATAGATTTTGTAAGAACATCTGATTGTAGATTAAAATTACAATGGAACAAAGTTGGCTTTATGGATTTTCCAATAGATGACCCAATTGTTGTAATTGATATTGATATACTATTGATGAATGATTATATGGAATTGATAGAATATCCAATTGAAAGAGGACAGTTCCTTGGTCTAAATGCTTGGTGGAAAGATACAGCTAATCCTCGTTATACTCTGAATGGTGCTTTTTACAAGTATTATCCCAAAGACTGTAAATATATCTACAAGAAACTAATGAATGACCCTCAGTACTGGATGAACCGCTACATTGCAGCCGGCATAACACATGGTCCAGTGAATGGTGAGCAGTATTTTGTAGAGGACTCAGTAAAAGAAGAGTTAGAACTAATATATGTGCCATCATCGTGGTTTGGTAAAATGATTTTAAATCCAGGAAGTAAATGGATAAACGATTGTAATGACGCGTATCCTGGAGAATATTTTTATGATTATAAAGAGGAGAAGTTTAATCCTGACGTGAAGCTTGTGCACTTTCAAAAGACACATTCGCTTCATGAATTATGGAAAACAACTCAACAGGAGTAGTAGCTTTTCTGATTCTTGATTTTATATCTTTGCTAGCTTCTCTTACTGCAGGTATATCGAATACTTCGATTTTCATTCTAAATAAATCTTCTTGGCTGTAGTTTTTAGCCATGTGTTCTACTGATATAGTTGGTACTTCAACAGGAACTTCTTCTACTTTTTCAACTATTTTTTCTACAACTTCGTGGTGTGGAGGCATTTCAGCTTGAATTTTGTTTCTCATTTCATTTTCGATTTGAGCTCTTAATTCATCTTCATCAATTTGAGCACCTAGTAGACCACCTTCAGCTTTCCATTCTTGGAACTTTCTAAAGTCTTCCATTGCTTCATTTTCAGCTCTCCAGAATTCAGCAGTATCATTATCAATATCATCTATAGTGTATTGTTGTAGTATTTTTGAAAAGAATGTACCTGGACCAGATGCATTAGCAGCATGATTTTCTACTCTACCCCAGCCTTCGCTATCAAAGTATTTACATTCAACCAAAGTTCTTTCTTCATCTAACCATCTTACAAAATTGATTGTAAGTTTACCATTAATCTCTTCAACTCTTTGTCCTTGGTTTTGTAATACAGCACCGCGCTTTACTTTCATTTTTTCACGCGTAGTCTCATTACCATCACGGTCATACATTTTAATATCACCTGATTTGAAGCCTTCTGGTTTTTGTTGGTTATTATCAGTCATATATTATTTATTCCTATGCTGGATTGTTCAATTTGAGAAAATAAGTTGCTTGTGCAGATGCAGCTCCATCTGGAGTTGATGTTGATGTATAAGTTGGGTCAGCAAATGACTGCTCCTGGAGTTCAGTTGTTTGTCTAGTGTCTGTAAAAGAACCTCTATTGGAACTACCACCTGGGTCTGAAGTCACTACTTCATACTGTATTTTACTAGCTGCAACTTTGTTTATTAGTGCAGGTATCAGAGCTTGGTCTACAAAGCTAGTTGCTTGGTAAGCACCTGTTTCATCAATTGATGCTACTTCTTTAATTAAAGAACCATTCCACATTACTGGTTTTATATCTGTGCCGGGTGGTGTATCTAATGCTGTTTTTACCCAAAGTTTATGAGTTGTTGTACCAGCTGAATAGGTCGTGTCAGCATGCCAAGTACCACAGTCTACCCAAGTACCAGCACCACCACTAGACGGAGCTGAAGTACTCACTCTATATGAACCTACTTCATCACCTGAATACATGTCTGTAAGACATTGAGTAATAATTTCATCAAAGAAATCATCATTATATCCAGTAGCAGTTCTTAATGTAGCTGGTGATATAAATTTTAAGTATGAATATTGGTCATTAGCAGCAAATGCAGTTCCTAAGGTAGATGCTGACTGATTTTGATGATAAGCATAAGTTGAAACTGTAGTTGTACCTAAACCTGGATAAGCAGGATAGTCATCACCACCAGAGTTATTTCTTTCTTGTGTTGCACTTTGTTGTGTTGATGCTGTATCAGTAGCTGAACCAATTGATGTCCAACCAGATACTGAACCTACGTTTAAAGCACCAGCTGGTCCTGTGCCAGATGATGTTTGTCCATTAGCAGCATTTACACCAGAAGATGATGTGTGATAATAAGCTAGGAAAGAAGCATATCTCTTACGCAAATTATACTGTAAGCGGTCTAAATCCGCATCGGACATTTGTTTCAGTCCTGAAGTTCCGTTTATCTTTAATGGTCTTGCCATAATTTACCTATACTAATAATTGACCAGAAAGAACTGTTAGACCATCTTTATCCTGTACGATTAGTGATTGTGTACTAGAGAAACTTTGACCAGCAATACTAAGTGATAGTGATTGAGGTGAAAGTACTGATGTTGAACTAATAGTTCTCCATTCTGCATATCTAAATGAACCATCAGAATCAGTATTACTCATACCAGGTTTAACAGAGTGTTTAACAATATTCTTTTCTGTTCTTTCTGCTGATGACATTTCTAAAGCTTTTGTTTGTGCTGTTGGGTCATCAATAAGAGTTGCATCCAAGAAGTAAATTTCTGCAGCTCTAAATCCTGCAAATGTTCTATTTGTTTCAGTCTGTTTGTTTATGATTTCAATAACCAAACCATCAAAGTTTGCATCAGTATCTGTACCACTTCTTGTGACTATGTTTCTACCATCAGAATCATCATTTGTAGGCAGATAAATTCTCTTACCAAATAGTTCTGAATCATGCTCTGAGTCAAACATTACTGAAATGTAGTTATAACCTGTACCTCTTGGTGAGCCATCTGAATCTGAATCATAAACTCCCATAAGCCCTGAGCCCATTGAGTTTCTTTGAATTGCAGTACCCTTACGACCAGCTCTAGTGGCGTAATCTGAATCATTCAATAAGTTAACAATTTTTCTAGCAACTCTAGCTTCAGAGTCACCGACATCAATATGTAATACTCTATCATCTGAATCTGCTGAAGTTCTATCTTGTAAAACTCCATAAGGTATAGAGAATTCTGAATCTGGTGTAGCTGAAGAATAAGAGCCTCTTGCATTAAAGACTACTTCCATGTGGTGTGTTTCTGAGTCCACCGCATCAAATCTAGGTGTCTTACTACTATTATCTTCTAGCCAAAGTGAACCATTCTCTACATCAAATGCAGGAGGTGTACTACTTACTACTGCAACAGCGTTTAGTGTGACAACTTCATCTGCACCAGTAAATGCTGCTCCTCTAATTTTAAATCTGTTATTTTCAGTGACACCTATTTGACCTGGTGCTGTTTCATCTGAGTCAATTGTACCAATATTACCCACCATATTTTTCAGGGTAATCGCTTTTCTTGCATATATAGGTGAATTTGCTATTTCATTTATACCAAATGTGGTTGTCTCCATGACCTCACCAGAAGCTGCAATACGTGGAGTAGTTTCATCTTGGAAGAAGAATGTAATCTCTACACGTTTAGCAAAATCTGAGTCATTATCTGAATCTCTCTTCAAGAAGAATGTATCTGAGTCACTAGGTACAAATTTGAATAGTGGTGTAATTGAATGGTCAGTAGTTTGTACAAACTTATCAGCAGCTTCTACTTCTAATTTTTTATCACCACCATATATGTAAACGATTGATGGATTTACTTTGTCTATTTCAGCTATAATGTTCTGGTCCATAGAGTTAAGAGCAGCTGATGCATTTACAGCATTTGCTATTCTTGTCGCTATTTCTGATGATGTTAAATCTGAATCAATATTGAAAGATATATCTACAACACCACCACCAAATTTACTACCATGTACAGCATTTACAGGTGTGATGTCTGAATCTGTGGTACCATCTGAATCATGCAATAATAACTTAAGCTTATTACTATCAGACCTACCTCTAAAAGCTTTTGATACTGGTATATGTCTTACTTTATAAGCTTTCCCATCACCGTTTGTGATAGTTGAATCTCTACCAGAACCCGTAATTGCTGTAAGAGTTTTTGTACCGTCTGAATCTACAAATGTTGGTGTATAAGCATCTGAATCTCTGACAAAATTAAGAGCATTATCTGAATCTAAGAAACCAGATTGTCTAATTCTTAATTTAACATTTAATCCTGCTGTGTCTGAGTCTAAAATTCTTCTTGAAATGATTCTAATCTGTGAACCAGATTGAAATTGTTGTCCATAAGGTCTAAATCCTGGTAGTCTATATTTGACACCAGAAATCATGACTTTACTAACTTCTAAAATATCAGATGTACCATCTGAATCTCTTGTAACTGTAGGTCTTTTTGTATATAACTTTCTAGTAGATAGGTTGATTGCTATCTCACCTTGTTCAATTTGGTCAGTAGTCGGTTGACCTTCAGCGTTCAAACCCGTAGATAAACTTCTACGGTGTTGGTAAACTGGTCTGCCATTTGAAAAGTTAATAGTCATATGTTATTTATCCCATCGTAATTATCTTAGCTTGTCCTTTAAACTTAGTAGTTGAAAAGACTATTGCATTACCAGCAGTATCTACTACTGTTGTCACTGTCACTGGTATGTACATTTGGTCAGCAGATTCAAATCCAACATATCCATCATGTCCATAATTGTTTGGATTTCCTGATATTGCATCTGAATCAGCACCTTGTGTACCCCACACAGTCTTAAATCTTTGTATCTTATCTGAGTCTGGTGAAGAAGATGACATCTCAGAATCAATAGCATTATAAAGCTGAGTTCTTAAAAATCCAAGAACCTCTGTATTTACATCACTTAATGTACCAGCTTTATATACCTTTTTGAAAACTTTTACATCCATTACCGATGCTAAGTTTGCGAATTCTCTATTTTGTTGTGCATCACCGAAAGATGCAGCTGTCATTGGCAACATGAATCTACCAGCGGGTACTTCTTCTACACCATTGATATTAAATGCTGCTGTAGTTTTATGCCAATCATCAGAATCAAAATTATCTGTAAATATTCTTATTGAATCAGAATCTCTTGCTGCAGACCTAATATTATGTCTTACAAATACCCAACCAATATCATGTCCAGAATATGTAAACTCATAAATTGAGTGTGGTGAATTTAATAATACTGGTGATTTGACACCGTTTGAACCAAGAACACCAGCAAAATTTACTCCATATCCTAAAGCTCTTTTATCAAATGCAGCTCCTTCTGAATCAAAAGGAATACTGAAAGCTGAAGCATTAGTAAATACACCATCTACATTTCTTATAAATGTGTGTTTATTGGCTGGAGCTGTTAATCCACCTGAATTATTTGACCATTCAGCTCTTTGGTCAGAATCTTTGAATCTAAAAGGTGTTGTCCACACTGACATACTTCTACTATTAGAGAAAGAACCTCTTGATTCTCTAATTTTAATTACATCACCTGGCTGAGCTAGTGGTAATACAACATGAAAAGTTCTATTTGTACCAATACCACTTGCATCTACATCTATCATTTCACCTCTGGATGCGAAATAGAATTCTGAATCTAAGTATAAATCTGGAATACCGTCACCATCTGAATCGGCATCAATTCTCCAACCTCTAGTTTGGTCTAACAGTTTAAAACCTGAAGCATAATCTGAATCTCTTGTAGCATCAGGTGTTCTGAATGAAATATTTAGATATTTACCTGCAGGGTGTAATTCACCTACACGGTATTCAAACTCACCAAATCTTCTTCTATAACCATAGAAAGGTTTGTCTACATCTTGGCCTATTGGATTATCACCAAATTTGCTGTAAACATCTGAAAATAACTCATTTATCTTAGACCCACCTTTTCTAGCTGAGTCTCCTGTACCTGAGTCTGGGGATATTCCTAAATTGATTAAATCTTTTGTCGCCATGTTTTATTTATTTCACTAAAGGTTAAAATCTCTCACTATCTTAATAACATTACCATCAGAATCAGATAAATTTGTAATTCTTGGACTGATTCTAGAATCACTATCAAAGATTGCATCTGAGTCTGGTGTTTTCAATACTACATGTCCAACATCAGCACCTAATAAATCACTATCACTTCTTCTTAGTAAGTTGAGGTCTTTTCTATCTGAGTCAGTAGCATTACCTGGTGTAGCTACAATAGCTCTTGAATCTAGAATTACTTTAGTTTGAGCAATTGGACCATGGAACCAGACTTTTGTTTCAAATTCTAATGTCCATTCAACTGTTCTTCTTGTATTAATATCACCAGTAAAATCATCAGTCCAAGTCACTGAGGTAAGTGAAAAAGGCATATCAAATGCATTTGTTGGAGTAGGTGTATTTGTATCTGCATCAGCAGGAAAATGTCTTACTTTAACAGTGTAAGCAGGATTAAAGAATGGTACAATCTGTTCTATAATTTGCCAACCATCATTCAAAGTTTTTGTTTCTAAATATAAAGTATAAGACAATGTGTAAGGTACAGGCATATTAGCCTTTTGTCTTGGATATTGTAAACTATCAGGTGCTCTTAGTACATTTGGTTTATTGTTTAATTTTCTGTTTTGGTCATAAACCATTGCAACAAACTGATAAGACATTCTAGGTAAAAGTCTTTCAAACATTTCTTCAGTCGGTTGTAAACCTTTTTGAGCTTCAAGCCATTTTTGTCTAGGACCATAAGCAATTGGTACAGGCACTAACTTGCCGTCTCGTCTTTTAACTACGATGTTATTGAATAGACTACCAAAGACCGCGGTTGCAGTCTTTACAGTCTCATGGTAAAAGTGTGTTCCTAACATTATATGTCATCCAAATTTCTTATACCAGGTTGACCAAAAGCTCTTGCTGTATAGTCATCTGTTATTGTTTGTGGTGTTTCTCTTACAATACCACTGTTATCATATACCTCTTGATTCTCAGCTCTCTGTTCAATCTCAGTATTATCAGCCCAAGAATCAGAAATTAAATCGCTATCAGTTATATCTATAGCTTTAGTTTCAGAGTCAGTAAATTGTATACCAAGTTTAGCCTGTGTGACTATTTCATCAGTTGTACTTGTGGCCTTACCAGTATTATCATATGTAATAGCTGTTGGATTGAAGTATAAATCTTCTCCTGAAAGCTCGAATAGTTTAGCATGTATCTTATATTGATAGTTATTACCTAGTTGGAAAAATGCTCCATCATGGTAAGTTGTCACACGTGTAATCTCAAAAACTTTTGGTACGTACTGACTTTTATTCTGTGCTGACCTACCAAAAGGTATTACAATTAAGTCACCTTCAAGAGGTCTTTGTCTTGCAAATTTAGAAAGTAAACTTTGATACTGGTCTGAATCAGAATCATTAGATGCAGATGAAGCTCCAAAAGTATCTGAATCAGTAAGTCTCTGTTTTAATATAGTTCTATAATCAGAATCTCTTTCTTGGAATCTATTAATAGCAACTGACATAATTACTTCTTCTCTAAACTCCATACCATATAGAGTCATAGTATCGCCTTCACCTTCGAATCCAGCTGAAGCAACTAATAACATGTCAATTTGATAACCTGAATCAAAATGTGATTCTGGTCTTTCATTCCAAACATCATCAGTATAATCTGATGCTCTTGGCATATAACGTACAGTTATACCATTCACATTAATAGATTCTCTGATTAAATTTTGAATTGTTCTTTGTTCGTTTGTAGAGAAACGAGATGACGCACCAAATTGGTTTATATAACCATCAATAAAAGTATTTTGAATACCTGATTTAATTGAATAAGATTTGTTTATTGCTTGTATAGAACGGTTTAGATTTTCACCAAAATCTGAATCATTATCAGAATCTCCACCAAAGCCAGTTGGTGCGATTGTAAAACCTGCAAAGTTGTTCTTTACTGTCGACATTTGTGCTCATTACCCATAAAACCCTGCATCATATCCAACCCTTACTTGTCTTGCCATAAGTTCAGCAAAAGCATCTTCAACATTATCAGCAGAAATTCTAAATGAAGAATTAGTCAAGCCTTGCACGTCATTAAAGTCTTTATACAGTTGCTGTTGGTCAGCTGCAGATAATTTACTTGATTGAGTACCAGCACTCAATCTTGATAGAGCACCATCAAAGTCCAAACCAACTTGGTCTAGAGCAAATTCAGTTTGTACTTTTAATAGACCATCAGAACCAACCTTTAAGAAAGCAGGTGCGTTAACACTATACTCGTTATTTTTTAGACGTACAGTGTTTATGTCTATTCTTCCATGAGGATTAGACCTAGAATACTTATCAATGAATGCTTTACGACTAATCGGGTTAATTCTATCAGTTAAGAAAACTGTATCACCCGCTTTTAATCCAGCAAATGTATCACTATCAAAACCTGTATTAGCATTTCCTATATTTGTATGTACTGCATCTGAATCCCATCTCAAATCATTAGATGATTTAACACCCAATATTCTGAAATCTGAATCACCTACTGGAGTTTCAAATCTTTTAATACGTAAGTCTTTATCTGAGTCAGCTCTGTAAACTGCCTCCATAAAGTTTCCTACTTTAATAAATGCTGTTCTTAGTGGGTCACCAGTGTTTGAGTTTGGAGATGAACCGATATTAATTCGTACATTGTTTTTAACTATACGATTTGAGTCATTAAATGCAAGAACACCAGCCTGAGTATTTACAGGTGCAATACCAATCTGTGTATCAGAGTCTTGAAATCCAAAATTAGGTACAAGAATATCTCTTAAATTAGCCATCTAATTTCTCCAAAATGTTTAGCAATTTATCCATTTTATCTTCTACTCTTACTAGTCTTTCTTCTAATTGTTTTTCCTTTAAAGTTTTAGCCTTATATTCTTCATAAGCTGCCCTATTAGTATTTAAAATAGCTCCACTCTTGGGGTCTCTTCTTAAATTTTTCTTATCCATTATGCTACAGCTATTATCCTTAAATCTCTCAGTTTACTCACAAATGATGAATTCTTAGTATTCATTTCAATCTTCACTTGTAAAGCATCAAATTCTTTACCTACATCTTGTATAAGACTAAATTGTTTGAAATCAACCGTACTACTAAATTTACCAAAGTTAGTTTCATTTACAATTTGATTTCTTGGGAATGTTTCAAATTCAATTTCACCAAATTCTGTATTATCTCCTACAGCTCTTGTTTTGTATCTTATATTAAACTCACCAGATGGGTCCATATCAGCATCAAAGAAAATTCTAATTTGAGATGCAGGTACATCTAATTTTATGACCTTAGTAATATAACCAGCTTGTTCTGACCTACTTGATATACCAGCTTGGAAAGCGGCAAATTCAGTTTGTGCAATGTCTGTTGATGAAGCTACTACTGGTGTAGAAACTAATGCATTCATATCTGAATCATCAATATATGTACCTATGTTATTTTTATAAGCAAACATAGTGCTAGCTGCATCCAATCTTATGACTGGTGATACAAACTTATTAGTTGTTTTTAAAGTTAATTGTTGTTCAAAATCTGCAGTTGCAGTTCTATTCATTGAACCATTAATTAATCTTGGTGATGTAAAGTTTAAAATTCTATCAGTTGGAGCAGTTGCAAAATCAGCTTCTTTTACTTGAGGTGAATCATAATACTGGTCACCTGTACTATAACCAAATAAGTTAGATGCAGCTCTCAATATTAGATTAGCTCCACTAGTTGTTTTGATTTTTGATTCAACTGTTGTTTCATCAAAGATAATCGGTGATGTATTTGTTCTTACAGCATCATATTGTATACTACTTGTAGCAACTACATTATCTCCACCACCTCTACCAGCTTTGATAGATTTGTGCCAACCACCAGTGACTGGATTAGTTTGAATTGCTGAAGCGTCTGAATCTTGTTCACTCAAGTCAATCATATAACTGTCTTGTGTAGCATTCTTAACATTATGACTTGCTCCTACAGTAGATTGTGTTAAGTTTGTAAGTCCATCAACATTATTAATTAAGGAAATTGGAATACCATTTAGTGCTGCTTCACCTCTAAATCTTACTAAGTCTGAGTCAGCTGCATTACTAATTGTGCCATTTCCACTTACACCAAGAATTCTTACCTGGTGAGTATTATCAGGACCATACATACCGTGGTTTGGATGATGTACTTTTATGTAATATGACTTATCAAATGTTTCAATAGCTAATCCCTGAGCGGCTTGACCAATTGGTTGTCCATAGAAATTAGCTTTATCTCTCATAGTAATTACTGAATCACTAGTAGTAAACTCAGCTCTATTTGCTGTAAATGTTAAATCTCTGTTTTGCTCTGGTGTCCAAGTACTACCGTTTTGTGAACTAAAGAACGAACCATAGTACCCTCCAACATTTGGTTGCTTATCAATTTTACCACCAGTGTTTACATCTTCTTGGCCCTGTTGTGCAGTCCAAACTGATGTAGTGTCTGATGGAGTAAGTAATACAATTGCATACTCAGTTTGTTCTCTTAAAAATACTGGTGAGTCAAATCTAAAGTTTGTTTTAGTAGTTGGTTTAGTCAAGTTCTCATTTGACTTTGTGACATCTACTCTTGCTCTACCCAGAATTTGTCTACCAGGATAGCCGTTTTCAGTACTTCTAATTTCCATTAAAACATGGTCATTGTTTACTCTAGTATCTACAAATCCTAAGTAAACATCTACTGAAGTTATGAAAGAACCAGTTGCTCTTGCATTTTGATTAGCAGGATTAAAGTTGTTAGGGTCATTTCCTGGGTCAAGAGGTAATGTAAATAATTGTGCTACTGGGTCACCAAAATTCCAATCAAAGATTGGCCATCTTAAAGGATTTTGTACAGTAGTTGTTGTTGAACGTGTAACGTCAGAAGTTGATGTAGATATAAGTCTATTACCAGCTTCTCTTGTAGCTCTTATTGATACTAAATCACCAATTTCAAAGAAGCCTCTTGCTTCATAAGTGACCTGGCCTTCTGTTGTTGCTGAGCCGTCTTTATCAGTTAATATCAGAGTTTTAGTACCTGTTTTAAATGTCTGTGCAGGTATAGTAAATCTACCTCGAATTTGACCTTTACCATCAGTTTTTAGAACACCAACTGTACCATAAGTTCTTGCAGTCGTTACATCCATTGGCAAGAAATCTGTTTGTTGACAATTGTTAGAAACATCAACAGCATCAAATATAGCTTTTAATTCTGTATTTGGTCTAAAACCTGTACCTACAAATTCTACTACTCTTGACCTAATGAAAGCATCATCTCTTTCTCTTACTTCTCTAACATTAAAATTAGTAGCACTAGTAAATTCTTCTTCTTGAGCTATGAAATTTCTTGTTGTTTCAGTACCACTTTCAGTTTCTGTAGTAGTTGTTGTACTACTAACTAAGAAACCGAAGTTTCCTGGTACCCACCAGTTAATTCCATTGTTATTATTTGTAGTAGTGGTTGTTGTAGTAGTTTGTCCAGTCCAGTTAGTTTCTGTAGTGTTGAATTCTGTATTTGGAATATCTCTTGTCACTGGTGTTAAGTTATTAAAGACATCTTCTGATACAGTAGTTGTACCTCCACCAAACTCTGTTCTATCAATAAAGAAATTTTCAACGATATTCCAAGATGGGTCTCTCCAAAAATCTTGATTAGGTGTTAAAGATATAATACCACTATAAGTCCAAGCAGCATAAGGATTTATCCTCACAGTCTCAGAAGCAAATGTTTGTTCTAACATCGCTTGTTCAGTATAAGATTTTACAATATAACCTGGACCTTGAGTTAAGTAGTATGGGTCAATATTTGTACCAGCATCTGTTCTTTCAAGTAATACATCTCTTTCTACTGACGGAGCTCTTAACTGATTTGATTGTGTATCAATTGAAGCTCTAAATTGATTATTAGTTAAATCACCAGGAGTATTAACAACTGATGTAAAGTCATCTACTATGAAACCTGATTTTAATCTTGTACCAACATTATCATGCAATGCTTGAGATTCAAGTAAAGATAATGAAACTGCACTTTCAAGATTTCTAACACGTTTTTCGATTTTAGAAATATCTTTCATAGTGAAACCACGTTGTTGTCCTTCAGCTATGGTAATAGTTTTTGCTGGATATCTGACTGCCGGTGGTACATCAATGGTTGCTAATAACATAGTACCAGGAGCTAAATCAGGTTCATTAGAATTAGCTGTAGCACCTACACCTGGAACTGTTTTAATCTCTGCATCTTTATTAAGAACAAATGATATTTTTTGTCCTAAGAAAAACTCTGCATCTGTAGAGAATTGTCCATCAGGCATTACGTGAGTACCAGTGTTTTCTAATTCTCTCCATCTAAATGCTAGTGGGTTTTGTGCAGTAGAATAGTTAGAACCTAATCTTTGTCTAAATCTAAAATCTACAAAGTTTCTTAAATTAACACCTGCTAGCGGTTCATAGCCGTTAATTTCTTGAGGGTCTTTAAAATATCTTGGGTCAACTGAATAAAAACCATCAGCCGCATATGAATCTACACTATAGAATAAACCTTCAAATGGGTCAGCATCAAAGTAAGAATAGAATATTAATAAGTCACCATTTGCAGGTGCAGGTACTGATTTCTTACGGATTATAGAACCAATACCATAGTAATCAGCTCTTTGACCATTATCAAGTAAATAATTATTTGTAATATCAGTACCAGGTTTTGTAGTACCTACTGAAGTAAATGTAATAGTATCAGTAATAGCAGTTTCTCTATCAGGAACTTTCAATGTAAGAGCTTCACCCTCTACAAATGCTTTACCTTTTTCAAAACAAACTTGTACTTCATCAGCTAGACCAGTACCAGATTTAGTAATATGATAACCTGTAGAAGCAGATAGTGTACTTTCGCCAGTTGCTACTGTATTTGATAGTGCAACTCTTGCTCTAGTTTTAGATTGTTTACCTATAATTAATGTACCTTGTGGAATTGTAGCACCACCAGATATTGAAAGTTTTATTGGACTAAAAGCAGGGCTTGGGTTTGTTGTGCTCTCAGTAAATGAATTATTATCAGTTGCTTGTACAATTTTATATACTTTATATATGTCTGGATAGTAAAGATTAATTCTTCTATCTTGTGCAGACCAAGATGATGTGACTGCTGTAGTTCTTGTACTATCAGTGTTTCTAATTTTTAAGACCGCATATTTGAGAGTCTTTGTAATCTCTACAGCGTCATCAATTCTTGTTCTCTTGTAATCACCATTTCTATTATGACTCCATTGACCATCACTCAAGTTAGGTGTGACTGATAATCCACCTTCAGTAGAAGTAATAGTAGGTGGAGATTTATACATGACTTCAAAGTCATTATCAAATGGAACTGTACCAGACCTTAGCGTTTTAAATGTTTTACCTGAACCACCTAATAGTTCACCACCAACATTTTTAAGTGTAGCACCAGAACCTGGAGTCCATTCTGTAGTAGCAGTAAAGGCTACATTATCTGAATCATCTTTTGCAGCTCTAATTCGTCTTACTGATGAAAAGTCATAAACAACTGCAGTTTTAATTTTTGATTTTACTGCAGTAAGTGCAGTTCTTGGTACATCACCTGAAAGTCTGGCACCGACAGCAAAAGGTGCTGATGAGTTAGTGACTAATATACCAGGTCTTTGCTGTGATGCTCCAGCAATTATTTTTGTACCCGTGACTGCAGTCCAATCTGAATCATTTTTTCTTGCACCATTTAATTTAATAACATGTCCAGTTTGTACTTTACCAATTAGTTCAGCTTTAATTTCTTCACCACTTAAATAAGAACTTTTGTGTAAAGCGGTGTGGTCTGAATCATAAGATGAATTATCAGAGTCACCCAAAGTAATGTGCTGAAACATTTTGATATCATGTAGATATAATCTACCTACATTATTACCAGCATCTGTGACTTGCACACCATAAGGTCTAGCAAACCCTATAGTGATACCATCTGAATCTTGAAGTGCTAGTTTGTTTTGGAATGAGCCAATACCACCAGCTTGTGTTAACAACATACCTGATAAAACTCCACCAGACATATTTTTAACATCAACGTAAGGTGCTCCTTTTATAGCTAATTTTGAGTTGAATTCTTTTTTTGCATCTGTATTTCTACTGATATAAATGTCTCTTGGTGCATTTGTTTCTAAACGATAACCATCAACATAGGCAATACCTGGTGAAAATGAAACACCAAATCTATCAGAGTCATCCCATTGGTTTTCTCTAATTTTAGGTAAGAATTTTTTCACATAATAAGAACCTGATTCTTCAGCTCGTCTTTTAGCTAACTCATCGCCTAAGAAATTATATTGTGGGTTTTGACTATTGCTACGACCTTTGATAGCTCTTTCAGTATCTCCAACAATTACACCATTATTGATTTCTATTTGCTTATAGAAAGTTGGGTCAGAACCTTGGTCAAGAGTACTCTTAATTAGTACACTTATAGAATTTTGTAATCTATTTGCACCTGGTGCACCTTCATTAGTACTACCACGAGCATTATCAAATAGTGTTGCATCATCATTAGCTGTTATCGCTTTTGAAGTGATAGAAAACCCAACTGCTGCTGTCGGTGTATTTGTAGTAGATGATACAACTACATTTTGTTCATTTACTCTTGTAAAGAATCCATCAATATAGTAAACACCGTTTTTAATAGTAGCTACAGTAGCTGGAGAAACTTTTGAAAAGACATTTACAAATGATGAAGTAGTTCCTGGATTATCTGCTGTCTTTGAATAGATATACCCTTCATCACTATCACTAAATTTCTTACTTGTAATATATGTAAAGAAGATGGTACCAGATGTAGAACTTTCAGTTATACCTGTAGGTGTTTTTATAACTTTAGCTTGTACATCACCAGCTTGGTTTGTAATTAATGTCTCTGAGAAATCACCAATATTACCTTCTATTGTTCCAGTATCAGCACCAGAAAGTGGGAAGTTTACATTACCAGCACCAGATATAAGGGTCATGGCATGTACATCAAAGTTTACATGAATATTACCTTCGTTTACCCTTGAGCCATCTTTAAATACATGGTCACCAAATCTTTGAATCTGATTTTGTGTGATTGTTTGTAGCTGACTGAGCTCACGAGATTGTACCGCGAAGCCTGGTCTAAACAGGACTCTTAAATAATCCTTCTTCGGGTCATAATCGTCGAAATAAGGCGATACGTTTAAATTAATTGTTGACATGTATAAATCTCTTCATTCTATTTATTACAATCTCAATAGTATATTCAAAGATTCTATCTGGTCTTTTGACCTTTGTAGAGCTTTTTCTAAGTAGTCTACAGATAGGAATCTACCACTGTTAAATTTAATTTCTGCACTCGTAACTTTTTTAATAGTATTGTTATGTGTAGTTGAAATAATTGAATCACTGTCACTAAAATTCTTCCTTAGCTTTCCAGTGTTTATATAGTAAACTTCTTTACCTTTGACAGCAACTACTTTACCAGCTGTATCTGAATCACCGTCTTTAAAGAAAGTATCATTTATGCTGAAGAGTGCTGTATTATCACAAGTTATTTTTTGAGCCACTGAGTAATAGTCTTTAGAACCAATCAAATTAGTAGAAGCATCAATTGGATTTTTTAGTAGTCCAATCATAGAGAATTCACCAACTGCCAAATCAGCAAATCCATTTTCTAATGGTACCACCCTTGAAGTTAACATAGCATCTCTAGCTTGTAATTCATCTCCAGCATCGGCTCCGTGTCCCAAACCAGGTGACAAGTCTAATCTATAACATCTTAGTTCTGAATCGTTTTCAGAATCTACAGCATAAGGTAAAGCTGTATATCCTTTACCATATTGTTGTACAGTAAATTTCCAAACTGCAGATTGTTCGCTATCTCTTGTAGCCGTTGCTTTAAATACTTGTGTAGGTGTGGCACCTGTACCATCAACACCTCTAATTTTTACGGTATTTTTAGATGTAAAACCTCTTAGTTTATCTGAATCTGGTCTTTCATTTGGACCGTGTTTGATTCTTACATTAAAGATAGAACCAGCAATAGCATTATTTTGTACTTGCAATTGGTCATATCTTGATGTACCACTTGTGACTGTTTGAGATTCTTCTGTTGATACTCTTTCTGGTACAGGCATGAATTCTTCAGTCATAAACAAAATAGCATCTGAATTTGTAATTGTATACATGTACTGCCACCAATGGTTATCAGATGTTTTAAATGGTAGTGATGATGAACCCGTTGGAGCCACAGTTGAGTTTACACCAGATGGTGCAAATAAACATTTGTATACATTTTGTCTTGGAACACCTTGAACAATTTCAGTAGACATGACATAATAATCACTATCATTAGATGTGTCTGTATTCCAACCAACATATGTTCTATTACTAACCCAATTTTTTCTTTTAATTACTCTTGATACACCACCAGGTAAGACACGGTGCATTGTGACTATATTTCTATAAACATTTATTAAGTCTGAATCTGTGACATTTTCTGACAAATCAGAATCATGGAATGGATAATCTTCTGAATCGGTGTACGCAATATAGGCATAATAAGTGTCATCACTTTTTGTATTACGAACTTCATCACGAGTAGATTTAGCTATCAGCGTTTTTAATTCGTTTGTTATTTTACCAATTGTCGCCATTAATTTTTTCTCTTAAATTCAAGATTCTCTTTATAGTCAGAGTCTGAAATAATACCCAGTTGTTGCGTTGTATTATTTATTCCAGCACCGGAAGGAAATGTAGCATTAACAATAATAGTGCTACCACCAGTTAAATATTCTCCAAATGCTCTAGCTGTTCTTGGTGATTTTACATCTGAGAAACCTCTTACCTTTTCAATTGCAAATCTATTTCTAATCTGACTATCTCTTGCAATTAAGTCAGAATCCATTTCTGAGTCTGGAGCAATAAAATTAATATTACCAAGTGCTACATCTTTACCTGGTATTCTCCAACCTTCATTAAACTCTGAGTCTCTTAAGCTATTAAAGATATTATATTTTCTCTCATAAGCATCTATATCATAGTACTTAGTATCACCTTCTTCAAATACTAATTCATTATTTAGTCTTAATGCTGTATTGAAGTCTTGAGACTTACCTATTCTAATCTCTCTTGTTCTATCAATAGCTTGGTTAAAAGTGTCTAGGTCATTATCACTATCTTTAATTCTTGAATAATCTATCTTTTCAAAAGTAGAAGCAGTTAAAGCATCAAATCTTTGGAATATATCAGCAGGTATTTCTGAATCATAGACTCTAAATTGCTCAAAGTCTTCATACTTAATTTGGTTAATACCAATAGTTTCTATATTGTCATATCTCTTAGCACTATGAAATTCACTTGGTACATAGTGTTGACTTCTATTATTTACTCTTGATTGACGTGTAATTTCACTATCATGTTTTTGTGTAGTTATTTCTCGTTTAAAGAAATCTGAATCAAATCCTGAACCAAGTATTAATTTACCATCACCCTGTCTTGGTGTAAAGTACATGCCAAATTTTACTTTTAAATCTGAATCAGAATCAATGGCACCTCTTACATAATTATAATGTCCTTCACTATCAAACACTGTCCATACTTTATGTACTAGTCCAACTGGTTCGTAATCAAAGAATGAATTACCTCTTTGAGAAAGAATTGAGGATTGAACGTTTCTTTGTGTATAGTCTGCAGTTAAGAAAGTACCAGAAGCATCATTTGTAGGTGATACAATATTGAAAGGGTTAGCACCAAATGCGATAGAATCGGCAAATACTGCTACACCTTCAGTAGACTTATCATTAAAATAGTCATCATCTGCATCAAAAGTAAGATTAGCAGTTTCACTACCAATGTTAGAACTTGGACTTACAGTTTCAGTTGTTTTAGAATCTGCTAGTGTATTTACATTCAATTCACCAAATAAGTAAAGTCCTGCAGGATGTAATGTATCTTTAATTGGTCCACGCCACTTATTCATATTCAAGCTTGACTGAATAATATAAGAATATTCTGATACTGTAAAGTTATCTCTTAGCACACCACCAGATACTGAACTTAAGAATCCACTTTCATTTAAGAAAGTTTTTTCTGTTTCTGTTGTAAGAGGAAATTGTACATTAATTTTTGGTGATTCATATTGAACTACTGTATTTGATACAGGAAAAGTTTCTTGTGAAAGTTTAGTACCATCTTGAGGATTTACTTTAATCACTCTTAAAAGTGCATGTGGTATCTTGTCGTATCTACCAATATCACTATCATTAGGAAACTTCATTGGTACATTTAGAGTGGATACTACTTGCTCACTATCAGCTCTACTTAGAGTAAAGCTTGTACCATCAGTAGATTTAGTTGTGACTACACCACCATAACCTGTACTTACAAATGTACCAACATTTTTGGATGTACCTTTACCAGCTCCATCTGAATCAGCCTCATCAGCTGATACAAAGACTTGAGAAGAATAAGTTTGAGTCAGCTCTGAATCATTTGCAGCTGAATTTTGTAATTGGTTGATATGAAACTTATCTAATCTGTAAAGTCTAGGGTCATTAATAGTTATTGGAAAAGCTTGTACCGCATGTCTTGATGCTGGTTGTGTTTGAAATTTTATCTCTCTCCTTGGACTCAACATGTTGTTCTGATTCATATCATACCAGAAGTTCACACCATTTGGTCCACCACCATCAGAATCTACTTGAAGAGTCGTTCTCTCAGGGTCCGATGGATGCATACCAGCATTTTTATATTTTTGCAACGGTAAATCATACCAATTATAAATGGTACCCGTTTGGTTAGAGAATTGACCTAAATCATATACATCAGAATCTAATCTGTTTATTGGATATCC
>CENW01008719.1_pt1 | contig 19438 bp, 20 predicted proteins | sample 530241 | NCBI WGS metagenome assembly CENW01 (sample SAMEA2619818, study PRJEB7988) | marine metagenome | isolation source: saline water (ENVO:00002010), including | reverse complement strand
CCAACAGATTTACAGTCTGCCGCTTTTAACCACTCAGCCATTCTTTCTATAATAAAATAAAGATTAGAAAGGGAATCGAACCCCTCTTTCAAGATTTGCAATCTCGTACATTACCACTATGTTACCTAATCATTATTTTTTAAAGTTGTTAAACTCTTTTCTATTTTCTTGAGAACATTGTGCCATAGTCAATGAATTCTTAGTAAATTTATTTGATCTATAAAAATCTTCTAAAGAAGATTTTAAAGGATATGTTTCAACTGAGTATTTTTCGGTTGAATATTTTCCATCAAAAATACTTTCATTAGAATATTTATTATTTAACGATTGAAATTTAGTTGGATTCAATGCTAACTCTTCAAAAAAATTTAAAAACTTAGAATTATTTTTTATTTTCTCTTTACTGATCTCTGGGTACATAGATATTAAAATTTTTTTAACATCTCTAGAATCTCCAATACCAGGTAAAGTTTTCAAAGTTTTTTGCGATCTCTGTTCTAAATTGATATAAATGTTTTCAGACTCAAACGAACTCAATGTCGGTATTAGCAGATCTGCTTTTGTAGCAATCTTAGAACCAAAAGAATTCAACCAAATTAATTTAACATTTTTTAAAAGTTTTCTTAAACTAATTGTATCTTCTAAATTTACTGCAATACATACATCTGAGTTTTTCACACAAGCTTTGCTAATAGTTTTAATTCCTGAGAAATTAATACCATCACTATTTGCAGATTTTTTAATATCTAAAAGAATCGCGCTCGGTAAAATTTTTCTTAAATAAGAAGTTAATGAAAACCTTCCTTTCAACCTTTTCTCCAAACTATCTCCAAACAAAATTATTGGAGATTTAGATTTTAAAAATAGTTTAGATACTGTTGATTTTCCCTCAAAAACTTTTAAAATGTCGTTTAGGTTTAAATTAACAAATTTAGTTGGAAAACTAGAATTAAAATGTTGTCCTAAACTTAAAACATCGAAAGTTTGAGAAATTACTTTACGTCTTATTTTTGTATTTAAGATAGCACTCTCCAGTCTTATGTTTGATGAAATAAGAAACCCATATTTACTATCCGATTTCAGATCTTTTATCTTGTTTTTACCCCAACTGAAGTAACTATTTTTGTAATTTTCATCAACAGACCTTACTTGAACTTTCGGTGAATATTTACTTTCAATAGCATTAAGAATAGAAAGAGATTCAAGGTCAATTTCACTATTTATTAAAAAAGTTACTTTATCTTTAGACTCCTCTTTTAAAAGCTCATCAAGTTGGTTTAAAACAGCAATCCAATCGGTACCTTGAAATTTAGAAGGGTTTGCACCTACACCTTGAAATAGTTTTTGAAGTCTCTGGTTCTTAATAGAATCATATGAAAATCTTGCCTTATCAGTAATAATACTTTCATTTACTTCATGATTGTTCTTAGGTAAAATTCTCATTATTTCAGTTTCTTTGAAGTTTACATAGATACTACTACCAGTACTATCTGTTAAATCGACAGTTTCATTTGATCTAAGTTCCCAAGGTCTTGCTTTAAATGCATAGGGTTTAGAAGTTAATGCACCTACAGGGCAAAGGTCAATAACATTTCCTGATATTTCAGAGTTGAACATTTTAGAAACATAACTTCCTATTTCTGTAGAAGTACCCCTATTCATAGTACCCATGTAGTCTACACCGGCAATTTCAGTTCCAAATCTAACACAACGTGTACAGTGAATACATCTGGTCATTATTGTTTTAATAAGAGGACCACAATTTTTGTCCTCTACACCCCTTTTATTAAAGAAGAACCTGCTATAGTCACTACCCCATGTTTTTGTTTGATCTTGAAGATCACACTCACCACCTTGGTCACAAATAGGACAATCAAGCGGGTGGTTTAATAATAGTGTTTCTACAACATTTTCTCTAGCTTTTTTAACAAGAGGAGTGTCAGTAAAGACTTGCATACCTTCCATTGAAACAGGATAAGTACAAGAAGAAACCGGCTTAGGGGTTCTCCCATCCGCAACTTCAACTAAACACATCCTACAGTTACCTGCTACTGACAGTGTCTCGTGATAACAAAAACGTGGTACCGTAATACCAACATATTTGCAAGCTTCTAAAACAGAAATATCTTTTTTAACAAGAAATTCTGAGTTATTTATTTTTATTTTAATCATAAGTTAATTATTTATAATTTAAAATTGTTTAATAATTATAATATTTTAATAGAATTTATTCACATCTAAAATTTTATTGAGACAGTTTTAAACTTTTGTTCTAATTAAAGTTTTCTCTACAATCCCAATTACTGGGACAAGAATAATAAAGAATAAGAAGTAAAATACAGTCGCCACCTGACCAACTTCAATATATGGAGTTTCAACAGGTTTTTGTCCAATCCATCCTAGTAATAAAAAGTCAGAGACTAAAAACCAATAAGCTATTCCATAAATAGGTCTAAACTTACTACTTCTAATTTCTGAAGTGTTAATAACTGGAAGAACCGCCAAAATTAAGATTGCACCTACCATTGCAACAACTCCACCAAGTTTGTCAGGGATAGATCTTAAGATTGCATAAAATGGTAAAAAATACCACTCTGGCACAATATGTGCTGGTGTAACTAAAGGATTTGCAGGAATATAATTATCCGCGTGACCTAAAGTATTTGGGTAAAAGAACACAAAAAACGAAAAAAAAGCCACAAGAGCTAAAAATGCGAACAAGTCTTTTACATAAAAATACGGGTAAAAAGATACAGTATCTACATTTTTATTAATACCTAACGGGTTGTTTGAACCGGTGGTATGTAATAAACTTAAGTGAACAATTACTAGGCCAACAATAAGAAAAGGTAATAAGTAATGTAAACTGAAAAATCTGTTTAAAGTTGCATTATCAACTGAGAATCCACCCCACAACCATTGAACAATAGGCTCTCCAACAACAGGAATAGCGGAAGCTAGGTTAGTAATTACAGTAGCACCCCAGAAACTCATTTGTCCCCAAGGTAATACGTAACCCATAAATCCTGTTCCCATCATAATAAGAAGAATAATAACTCCACTAACCCAAAGAGGTCCTCTTGGGTTCATATACGAACCGTAATAAAGCCCTCTAAAAATATGAGAGTAAGTTACTATAAAGAACATTGAAGCCCCATTTGCGTGCAGATATCTGATTAACCAACCATTATTTACATCACGCATAATGTGTTCTACACTAGAAAAAGCATATTCTATATGAGGAGTATAATGCATAGCTAAGAAAATACCAGTTATAATTTGAATAACAAGGCATAAACCTGCTGTAGAACCAAAACTCCACATATAGTTTAAGTTAATAGGTGTAGGGTAATTAATAATATGTGAATCTACAAACGATAAAAGATTGTTTTTATTCCAACGAACTAAAGACATATTAATTATATATTAATTATTTTAAAAGATTAATCTAAAACAAGATTATCTAACTTTGCAGCTATCCAAGTAACAAAAGTATCAACAGATACTCCTTTCACAACAATAGGCATAAACCCGTGGTTTACACCACAAATTTCACTACACTGACCATAATAAACTCCTTCACGCTTGATGAAAAGAGATGCTTGGCTTAGTCTACCAGGACAAGCGTCCACTTTAATACCGAAAGATGGGACAGCCCACGAATGTAAAACATCTGCCGCGGTAACTAAAACTCTAATATGAGTGTTTACGGGAAGAACTACTCTGTTATCCACTTCTAATAAACGGAAAGCTCCATGGGTAAGATCTTCAGTAGCTATCATGTAAGAATCAAAATTCAAACTTTCTCCACCTTCTAAAGTAGCATAGTCAGAATATTCATAACTCCAATACCATTGATGACCAACAACTTTTAAAGTTACTGTTGGATCAATTAACTCATCAAGAGAGTATAATAAACCAAAAGAAGGAACTGCAATTAACATCAAAATTAATGCTGGAATAATTGTCCAAACAATTTCTAATAAACTTGAATGAGTAAATTTTTCCGAAACAGGGTGAATCTCTTCTGGAAAATTAACGTACAACTTATAAAGCATCCACATAACGAAAATCCCAATAGCAATTACGTAGATCATAATATAATTGTGAAAATCGATCATACCTTCCATAGCTGGGGTAGCAGGATCTTGAAAGCCTAACTGCCAAGGCTCTGGTGCATCACAACTTGTAATAAAGTTGCGGTTTAAGTATAAAAAAATTGAATTTAAAAACATAATTTTAATAAATATAATACTAATACTTGCCAAACAAACACATTTGATAGGCAAACAATATTGTTACTCGTTATTGGATTTGAACCAACACCCTAAAAAGGAACAAATTTTAAGTCTGTCGCGTCTACCAATTCCGCCAAACGAGTTTAAAATATCTGGGGCGAATAATGGGGCTCGAACCCATAACCTTCAAAGCCACAATATGACACTCTACCATTGAGCTATACCCGCCTTAAGATATTATTAAATATAAGTCAATAAGTTAATTAATTAGACAAACAACATAACAAATAATAAAAATAAAATGACATTGAACGACATTAAGATATTAGAAAAACAAACTGTGATAAACACTAATAAAACTGTGAAAAAAAATAACAAAAATAAATAATGGTATATTTGACCGCTTTGTAAAGCATTGATTTTATTAAAAGTGTATCTCACCCCGTGGACAATACCTGAAGGCCCTACTTTTTCTATTAAACCTCTATCTACGTCTTTATAAGCAAAGTGATAACTAATATTCAAAGCGTTTTGACCAATGAATTCATTGTACACTCTGTCAAAGTACCACTTTCTGTTTAAAAAGTTATAAATAACTTTAAAAGTTGATGTTTTTTTTATTTTATAAAAAAAATCTAACCCAAAAGAATATAAGAAGTAAGCAAGAGAAGCACCAGCTAAACTTATCATAAGAGGTAAAAGTTTGTGGAATAAATCTACAAACTCTATATCAGATAAAACATAGTTTTGAGGAAGGACAAAGATCGAGAATCCCCAAAAATCTGTTCCGAACCCAATAAATAGATCACGGGTTAAAAAACCAACTGAAATACTTAATACAGATAGAATAAATAAAGGAAATGTCATACGCCAAGAACCTTCATGTGCATTTAAAATAACTTTTCTATGACCGTTAGGCTCTGCTAAAAAGACTAAAAATAAAAGTCTAATAGAATAGAATGCTGTAAAAAATGCTGCAAAAGTACCCAAATAATAAGAGAAATGTCCCCAAACAGTGTACTTAGCATAAGCTACTTCAAGTATAGTGTCTTTTGAGTAGAACCCTGTTAGAAATGGAAAACCCATAAGAGCTAAAGACCCTATCAACATAATACTATAAGTAAATGGTAACAGTTTTTTTAAACCACCCATTTTTCTCATATCTTGCTCATCCGCTACTGCGTGTATAACAGACCCAGCACCTAAGAATAAAAGAGCTTTAAAGAATGCGTGATTAGAAAGGTGGAATACACCAACTTCATAACTTGACAACCCACAAGCAAAGATCATATACCCTAATTGACTACAAGTAGAGTATGCAATAACTCTTTTCATATCGTTCTGAAATAAACCAGTAGTTGAGGCAAAAAAAGCAGTTGCTGACCCTACAAACACAACAAGGTTTAAAGCAGTAGGTGAGTATTCAAACAAGTGCGAACACCTTGCTAGTAAAAAAACTCCAGCGGTAACCATGGTTGCTGCATGAATCAAAGCTGATACTGGTGTGGGACCCTCCATAGCGTCAGGTAACCAAGTATGTAGCCCTAGCTGAGCTGACTTACCCATAGCTCCAATGAATAATAATACACATATCATATCTAAAGCAGGAATCTCAACAGCCCCGACTAAAATTTTATGGTCTAACATTAATGGTGTTAAACTAAAAACTGTATCGTAATCTAAACTGTTGAAAACAAAGTATATTGCAAAAATTGCTAAAAGAAGAGCAAAATCTCCAACTCTGTTTACCAGCATAGCTTTAATAGCTGCTTTATTTGCTTGAATACGGGTGAACCAAAAATTAATTAAAAGGTAAGACGAAAGACCAACGCCTTCCCAACCTACAAACATTTGTAAAAAATTGTTAGCTGTGATAAGAATTAACATGAAAAATGTGAACAACGAAAGGTAAGACATAAATCTAGGAAGGTGAGGATCAAACTCCATATACTCTGTTGAGTATAAATGCACCAGTGTAGAAATAAATGTTACTACTATTAACATTATTGATGTTAAACTATCAAAGCAAAAACTCCAATCTATATGCAAGGAGTCTACAACAATCCAAGAACCCATAGTTAGCTTATAGGTAACTCCTGTTGAGACAACATCATGCAATAGATAAATAGAAAGAAGCAGTGAAGAAAGTACGCTTCCGGTAGTAGTATAACAAGTACCCCAACCAAGATAACGCCCAAACAGACTTCCACTAAAAAAACCTAATAAAGGCAATAATACTATTAAAATTAACATTTAAATTAAGAAATAAAATTTAAAAGGATAGGGTGGGATTCGAACCCACGGTATTCAAAGAATACATCAGTTTTCAAGACTAACGCTTTAAACCGCTCAGCCACTTATCCAAAAAAATGGAAGATTTTTAATCAACTTATTACGGTCTTTCACATTAATAGAACTATTAAAAGAAAAATTTAACCTAAATTTTAAATTTTTAGAATTTACACCAGTTAAACTTTTTGATAAAAACTCACTAATATCAAAGAAACAATCTGCAGGCAATAAAGTATTTAGAACGAAAGTTTTTTCAGCCTTGCTCTTAACTCTTTCGTTCTTAAAAAGTTTAAAGTCTTCAAGACTTAATTTTTGCCAATTTTCAACAAATAAAGAAAATAAAAAATTATTAATTTCTTCTTTCCTTCTAAGGACAACTTTCAAAGAATATTGTAGATTTGTTGTTTTTAATCGCCCGGATGAGCTAACAGCTTTGCTAGCTTTTATATAAGGGAACAAACCAATGAATATATATAAAATTAAAAAAGCCTTAACTTGCGCAACTGAATCAGTTTGATCCTTTGAAGAAATTTCGTAAGAATTTAGCAAGTCTTTCATATCCAACTCTAAGACAATCTTGTCAAGTTTTGGAATTTGGTGTACGCTTTTAACATTATATTTATTTATCAAATCACAATTAGAAATATAACTTTCGTAATTATTATGAGAAAAGCTATTAGTAAAAACAGAGTTCATAAAATATTTAATACATTGTAACTAAAGATAAGTTACAAACAGATAAGTGAATAAAATTAGAAAAGAATGAGGGATAGACACCCATATATATTACAAAAAATAATAGTGGTAATAATATAGAGAATTCTAAAAAATTAAGGTCTTTAAATCTAACAATAAAAGTTGTTTTTAAATTCCCGAAAATCATTCTGTTATACAACCATAAAGAGTAGGCTCCACATAAAATTACTCCAAGAGCTCCTACAATTGCACTTAAAACATTAGTTTTATAAATACCTAAAAGAAGTAAGAACTCACCCACAAAACTGCTAGTTCCTGGAAGAGCAATATTTGCCATAGTAAAAACTAATAATATACCTGAGTATATTGGCATCATGTGAACTAGACCACCATAGTAATAAAGTAATCTAGAATGGTACCTGTCATAAACAATACCGATTAACAAGAACATACCACCCGCAACGAAACCGTGACTAATACTCTGCAATATAGAACCTTCAATACCGATGATATTAAAACTAAATATACCCAAAGTAACTAAGTTCATGTGAGCTACAGAAGAATATGCAATGATTCTTTTTAAATCGGTCTGTCTTATTGCACTTAAAGAAGCATATATAATTCCTAAGACTGATAATAAATAAACTAGCGGCGAGAAGTAAAGAGAAGCATCTGGAAATAAACTTAAACTAAATCTAAGAAAACCATAAACACCTAGCTTTAATAATATACCGGCTAGAAGAACAGAACCTACTGTTGGAGCCTCAACGTGTGCCTCAGGCAACCACACATGAAAGGGAAACATTGGAATTTTTGAAGCAAACGAAAGAAAGAACGCTAACCAAAGCCAGCACTGCTCTTCCATTGTAAATTTATAAGCTAGCAAATACTCCAAATTTAATGTCCCAGCCACGGTATACATATAAAGTAAACCAACAAGCATTAAAAGAGAACCAAATAAGGTATAAAAAAATAAAAGGTAAACCGCTCTAATTTTTCTTTCACGAGATCCCCAAATACCTACTAAAATGAACATTGGAATTAAAATCGCTTCGAAAAATATATAAAATAAAAATACATCCAACACGGAAAAAACTAACAACAGAAGTAATTCAATTAGAAGTAGGTTTAAAACATACTCTTTAAGAAGGCGTTCATTCCAAATAAACAGGATACAAAGGAAGATCAGTAAGCTAGTTAGCACAAAGAAAAATATAGAGATACCATCTAACCCGAACGAGAAGGTTAAATTCATCAAATCTGAGCCTAAAGTATAGGTTACAACAGATTGAAAGTAGTAACTGTTACAATCAAATTGGACTAATAAACCACATGAAAGGAACAAGACAAGTGCAGATGAAAAAAGTGAAAATACTCTAATTAATTGAGTATTTGTACTAGGAATTAAAAACAGGCCTAAAAGGGTTGCTGTTAATGTAAAAAAAATGGATGTTAATAACATATTAAATATTTAAGTAATTGTATCAAAAAATTATCGATCAACTTCTCCAAAAACGATGTCTTGGGTACCAATGATAGTAACTACGTCAGCAATCATGTGGCCTTTAGACATTTCATTCAAAGCTTGTAAATGCCCAAACCCAGGAGCTTTAATCTTACAGCGATAAGGCTTCTCTGTATTATTAGAAACTAAATAAACCCCAAACTCACCTTTAGGTGCTTCTGTGGCAGTATAAGTCTCTCCAAAAGGTAGAATAACACCTTCTGTATACATTTTGAAGTGGTGAATAACCGCTTCCATAGAAACTTTCATCTCAGATCTAGAGGGAGGATTTAACTTGTAGTTTGTACTCTTTATTGGACCTTCTTCAACCAATTTAATAGCCTGTTCGATAATATTTAAAGATTGACGCATTTCTTCAATTCTAATTAAATACCTATCGTAACAATCCCCACTGTTACCAACAGGTATAGAAAAATCTAATTCAGGATAAATTTCATAAGGTTGAGTTTTTCTAAGATCCCAAGGTAAACCAGAACCACGAAGCATAACTCCACTAAAACCCCAATCAATTGCTTTTTTGGAACTAACAATACCAATATCAACAAGTCTTTCTTTCCAAATTCTATTACCTGTAAGCATCTCTTCAATTTCATCTAATCTGATGTTGAATTGATTACAAAAAAGGTATAAATCATCTAAAAATCCTAAAGGTAAGTCTAAACTAACCCCTCCTGGTCTCACATAAGCTGCGTGCATTCTTGCTCCTGAAACTCTTTCATAGAACTCCATTAGTTTTTCACGCTCTTCAAAGGCCCACATGAAAGGAGTCATCGCTCCAACGTCCATAGCGTGGCAACCAACGGCTAACAAGTGATTTAGTATTCTTGTTATTTCAGCGAATAAAACTCTAATAACTTGAGCTCTTCTTGGTATTTTTATATTAGCTATTTTCTCTACTGCTAAAGAATATGTATGTTCTTGAGCCATCATTGAGACATAGTCTAAACGGTCAAAATACGGTAGTGCTTGTATGTAAGTTTTATTTTCAATTAGTTTTTCGGTACCTCTATGAAGAAGACCAATATGGGGGTCTGCTCTAGTGACAACCTCTCCATCTAATTCTAATATAAGTCTCAAAACACCATGAGCTGCAGGGTGCTGAGGACCAAAATTTATTGTAAAGTTTTTTAATTCTCTACTTAATTCTTTTTTTTTTAAAATCATAAAAATTTTAATTTATTACCAAGGCATTTCGTAAGAAAAAGAACGAAATTCTTGAGCCAATTCAACTGGCTCACCAATAACTCTTTTCTTAGTTTCATCATACCTAAACTCAACATAACCAGATAAAGGGAAATCTTTTCTCATAGGGTGCCCTTCAAAACCATAATCGGTAAGTATTCTACGAAGATCGGGATGCTTATCGAAATAAACACCATACAGATCCCAAACTTCGCGCTCCCACCAATTGGCGTTAATAAAAGTATCAACGCATGAAGGAACAGAAGTAACTTCGTTAACAAAAACTTTCACTCTAAGTCTAGTATTAAAAGTTAAACTCAATAAGTCGTAAACTACACTGAAACGATAGTCTTTACCAAGAAAATCAACTCCAGAGATACATGATAACATATGGTATTGGTAACCAAAGTGAAGTTTCAGACATTTTAATGCGAAACTTAATTTGTCAACAGATACAACTATTGTGTTTTCATCAGCTAAACGCTGATAAGTTAAAATAGGAACAATTTTACTAAGTTCCTCAAATTTTTTTATTTTCATTTCCATATAAATATATTAAGCTAAATGAGTTAAAACCAAAAAGAACTTAAAACAATGTATTGACATATTAAAAGTAAAGTCGAAGGATAAAAGAAGAAGTATATTAAGAAAAATAAACAAACTGAAATGATTAAACAGTCAAAATCAAATAAAGAAAGGTTAAAAACAGTTTGAAATTGGTCATTTCTTGACTTGACTTCTTTTGATTCAAAGAAAACTACTTTAATAACTCTTATGTAATAGAATACTGAAATTGCACTGATCATTACCAGGCAAATAGCACCAATTAATTGATTAGAATCTATTAAACCAAATAAAATAAAAATTTTTGAAAGAAAACCACTTAAAGGTGGCATCCCAGCAACTGAGAAGAACATTAACACAAATGAAAATGCCCATAAACCGTTAAATTTAAAGAAATTTGATAAACTAGATAAGAATAAAGGTGTAGCCATTTTTCCACTGAATTGTTGAATCTTCTTTTGAAAACTGTAAAATAAAGTAACATGATTCCATACTAGGATAGATGTTAATATGTAGATTACCAAAAAAAAATAAATGGCAGAAAGACCGTCAACAGAATTTGTAGCAAGTGCTGCCACTAGAAAACCTACTTGAGCTATAGAACTAAAAATTATAAGTCTTTTCATTCGTTTTTGTCTTAAAGCAAAAAAGGTTCCAAAAAAAACTGATATAACTCCAACCAAGACGAAAATATTTTTAATATCATCGAACATGGTTGAAATAACAAGAGTCCATTTTATAAAAAAACTAAAAATGATTATTTTAGGAACTATAGAAAAAACAATAGTAGAACTTAACGGTGAACCTTCATAAACATCTGGAGACCAGAAGTGGAATGGTGCCGCTGCTACCTTGAATAGTAAAGTTACGGTAACAAGTAGAACTCCTACTAATACAATTACTTTAAGATGAACAAATTCGTTATCAAGAGGAAAAGAAAGCAACAAATTTATATGGTTAAAGTTCAGTGTACCTAAACCACCGTATATTAAGGAAGCCCCAAATAAAAACACTCCTGATATAAAAGCTCCTGATATAAAATATTTCAAACCAGCTTCAGTTGAAAACGCAGAGTCGCGTCTAAAACTTGCTAAGATATAAAAACACAAAGCTTGCATTTCAATAACTAAGTAACCTGATATTAAATCAGAACAACTTACAAGAAGCATTAAAGCTAAAACAGAAAGCAAGAATATAGAAAAATATTCAAAGAAATTTAAATTCTGAAGAGAAAAACTTTTAAATATTGTAAAAAGCCCAACAATTGAACTTAACAAAAATATAATTTTAACGATACGACCACTTTCATCATTCAAGAAAAGGAAGGTGGAAAACATCCCTTCTATTTTTAGGTTAAATAATAACAAGATTACACAACCTAAAATAAAAAATGTTTGCCAGAAAGTCTCTTTGTCAATAAGAGGAAAATTAAAATTTAAATTGTTTATTAAACGTGAATTAAATATTAATTGAAATAATATTGATAAAGAGAGAAATATTTCTGGGATAAAGGATTTTAAAATAATAGAGTCCATACAATAAAAACTATCTATATTAAGATATATATATATCCTCTATGGGAATTGAACCCATATTACTGCCGTGAAAGGGCAATGTCCTAACCATTAGACGAAGAAGATTTTTTTATGACAAAATTGTTCAATTAGTAAAGAGAAAACTTTTATTCTTAAATATGAAACAAAAACCTGTTATAAATAATATTGTATATACTTTTGGTATCAATAAAAAGACTGCCGAAAAAGCTTTCAAAAAAAGCGGTTTGAATATAAATAAAAACGTCAAAAATTTGAAATTAAAACAGCAGTCGGAGGTAAATAAAAATTTAAAAGGCCTAGAAGTAGGTAAAAAATTAAAAAATTCTCAAAAAGAAACTTTTGAGTTTTTATTCAAGATTAAAACTTACAGAGGTGTCAGACATAAATTGAAATACCCTGCCAGAGGGCAGCGAACACACACAAATGCTAAAACAAAACAAAAATTTAAATTTTAAAGATAGTAGCACTAAACGTTATTACAACCGAAAAACTTTTAAGGTGAATTTAAACAAAAAACACAAAAATTTTTTAAGAATAAGAAAAACTTTTAAATTTAGGTGTCACATCAGCAACCCTGTTTTTAGACAGATATCCAATAAAAATGTTTATAAAAACTTTTCAAAGCATATTTTTATCAGAGTAAGGCCAAATAACATATTTTGTACCTTAGTTGATAGAAAGCTAAATAAAATTTTGTACACAACATCTTCTGGAAAATGTAACATAAAAACATCTAAAAAAACTTTAAGGTACAGTAGTAAAATAGTAGCTCAATCTTTTTTTGATAATATAAAAAAGTATTCGAAGACAGATTATTTTTTAATAACAATGAGTGGTCCTAAAAAAATGAATAAACCAATTTTGGAACTTTTATCTTTTAATCTAAAAAATAAAAATATTATAGTAGATGTAAAAGGTAAAAAATGTTTCAATGGTTGTAGACCTTCAAAAAAAAGAAGAAAAAAACAAAAGGGGTTAAGAATATTTAAATAATTTTTTAGGGAAAGTGGCTGAGTGGCTTAAAGCACTGGTTTGCTAAACCAACATACAATAACTGTATCAGGGGTTCGAATCCCTTCTTTTCCGAACAACACATTTGTAAGATTTTTATAAATATTTATGTTTTTTATCGTAATAACCTTATTAAAAATACTTATAATTGTTGTGCCATTACTAATTTCTGTTGCTTATTTTACATTAGCAGAAAGGAAAATATTAGGTGCAATTCAAAGAAGAAGAGGACCTAATGTTGTGGGAGTTTACGGACTTTTACAACCTTTATCAGATGGATTCAAACTTTTAGTTAAAGAAACCGTACTTCCAAGTAATTCAAATAAATTTATATTCATTATTTCTCCTATTATAACTTTTGTTATAAGTTTAATGGGCTGGGCAATAATACCGTATGATAAATACTCTGTATTGGCTGAAGTTAACGTTGGAGTTTTATATTTGTTTGCAGTATCTTCTTTAGGAGTATACGGAATAATAATGTCTGGTTGGTCAAGTAATTCTAAATATGCTTTCTTAGGGGCGCTACGATCGGCAGCACAGATGGTTTCTTACGAAGTTTCTATTGGATTTATAATGGTAACAATTATAGTATGTTGCGGTTCTTATAATTTACAAACTATAATAGAATGTCAAAAGAATGTTTGGTTCGTAATACCTTTTTTTCCTCTATTTTTGATGTTTTTTGTTTCAGCTCTAGCCGAAACTAACAGACATCCTTTCGACCTTCCTGAGGCGGAAGCAGAACTTGTTTCAGGATATAACGTAGAATACTCGGCAATGGGATTCGCACTATTCTCTTTAGGAGAATATGCGAATATGCTTATGATGAGTTCTATAAACACCATCTTATTTTTTGGTGGTTGGTTACCTCCTTTATCATTTTTAGGATTTATACCAGGATCAGTTTGGTTTGGAATTAAAATATGTTTTTTTGTAATTCTATATGTTTGGATGAGAGCAGCTTTACCTAGATATAGATATGATCAGCTTATGGGATTAGGTTGGAAAGTATTTTTACCAATTTCTTTAGGTTACTTAATGTTAACTTTCACTACTTTAGTGTCGTTTAACATGTTACCTTACTAGTTTTATAGTAATATTTATAAATTTTTATAAAATATAAAGAAATTATTATACATAGTTCTAAAATTAAACTCAAAAAAGCTAAGATTATTAATTGACTATAAACGTCTGGTGGACTTAAAAGTGTTGCAAACACTATATTTAATAATATAAAAAGTCTTTTCCAATTTAATAAACTCGAAACCCCGAAATTTATAATTATGAAAGCAATTAAAACAAATATAATAAAAAAAAAATTTGTCAGGTAGGTAAAATCTGACAAAAACCTAGTATACTCTTCTATTCTTAATTCAAAGAAAAAATTTAGGGCTCCACCTGTAGTCTTAGTTGTATTGAAATTTTCAAAAAAGGTCCAAATATTTGGAAATAAAACAAGGTTTATTGTAATATTTGCAATAAAAAAGAACATTAAAACACTTAACACTATTTTTTTTATACTCTTGTATTCGTTCTTATAAAAACTTGACTTAAAAAATTCTAAAAAAGTCCAAGATATATAAGGTAGAGAATAAAAAACTGAAAAAAATAAAGACGCGAAAAGCTGAACTTTTAAAAGTTCAGCTGGGTGGGTAAAAATAAATTTTCCGAAAACATCCGAATTATTTTCTGTATAATCTTCAAGTAAAGAAAAGCTCATTAAGAGCAACAAAAAGTTTTTATAGGTGAAAAAACAAATTAGTGTTAAAAAAAAAGAAAAGCATACGTATTTAAATCGTAAGAAAAACTCTTTTAAGTAAAACATAATAAAAATGAAAAAAAGATATCAAATTAGATTAAAATCTTTACATAAAGATTCATTGAATCTTTATAAAAATTTCTTAAGTAAAACTTTACAAAGTATAAAAATAAACTTTAGTATTTGTAATTTACCCAAGAAAAAAAATAGAATAACCCTATTAAAGTCACCCCATGTAAATAAAAGCGCTAGAGAGCAATTTGAAATAAAATACTATAGCACAGTTATTCAGTTGAATGATGACATTAACCATAAAATTTTAGAAATTTTACTAGTTAATAAGCCGAAAAGTGTAAGCGTTAGCGTTAAAAACTTTTAAAAAGGAGGATAGTTTAATGGTAAAGCGTTGGTCTCCAAAACCAGAATTATGGGTTCGAGTCCCATTCTTCCTGTAAAAATGTTTTCCTACTTTTTAAAGAAAAACTTTTGAATATCTTTTAAGTTTGAGAATACTTTTTTAGTATCCCCAAAAATTAAAAAAACTAAAAAGATAACAATTAATATTTGAAAAAAACTAATATTGAACATAAGTTTAAAGTGTATTTTTTAGGGCCTGTAGTTTAATGGTAGAACATACCGCTCATAACGGTAAAAATGTAGGTTCAAATCCTGCCGAGCCCATTCATGGTTTAAATAAAAAACTGGGGACAGAAAAAATTTTATACTTTTTTTTATGCTATTACAAGCTGCACAAAAAATTGGAGCTGGATTATCAACTTTCGGACTAGCAGGTGCTGGGATTGGGATTGGATTAATTTTTGCATCATTAGTAATGGGAGTTTCAAGAAACCCAAATCTAAAAGATGATTTATTTAGATTTGCTATTTTAGGATTCGCATTAACTGAAGCAATTGCTCTATTCGCTTTAATGATTGCATTCTTAATTCTATTCGTATAGTTTTAAAATTGCAAACAAAAATAGATAATACTACAAAATTCTAATTACTATAATTAGAGTTTTGTAGTATTATCTGCCGAGTCTGTTTAGATATCCTAAATTCAAAAGTCTTAACTTTTTTGAACCAATTTTAAACATCTTAAAAGCATTATTGATGAATCAAACAAAGAGCTAAATCTGTTAAATAAATGCAAAGGGGATACTTTGTTTGCAAAGTTTTGTTTGAATACAACGTTTCCTGTGCTCATAAAAACAATGTTACTGCCGTTTTTACCATAGTTTTCTGTCAAATGTTCAACGAAGGAATCTAAATCTTCAAAAAAATTTATAACAAGAGGGTATTTCAGGTCAGAAGGATCTAAATGCTTTGACAATTTTAAATGTTTTGCTAGAATTCTAGTTAAGGTTTTAGTAGCAACAGCTCTTTTAGCTGGTACCTTCTTAAACGGCTTTTCTATTGTAAAAAATTTATATTGTGAGCTCAACTTTGAGGCTGTCGATACGGACAGAGAAGTTTTTAATTTGTTTAGATTCATAAATTTATATTACTTTTTGGTAGATGTTTTATTAATATTGAAAACTTTTTGCGATAAAAAAATAAAACTTAGCCTTGTTGACAATTTTTGACCTGAAAAAGAAAAATAAGCACCAGTGCGCCCCCACCAATGAGGAAGTTTTATTCCAAAAAAGTTCTTAATAAAATACTTATCGTTAAGGAAATGATTAATATCTGTTAAAAATGAGTTTCTACTAGCACTAGTTTCAAAAGAATTCGACGCTGCAGAAATTAAGAAGTCTGCTTGCTTGCGAGGTAAGAAACCAACAACACCAGACGAATAACAGGTAAAGCCTCCTTTTATTGGATTTAAAAAAATTAATGAACTCGAAGATTCATTAGTTACAACTTCTAAAAGGTTTGTGAAAGAATTCAGTATAGAAAAAGATTTTAACTTGTTATTAAAATCAAACGATTTAAACCTTAAAGAATTATTAAACTTGTTGTTGTATTCAGTCAGATTTGCATTTAAAGAAATACCTGTTTCCTTTCTTTTGCTGTACACAGAAATTTTTTTAAGATCAGAAGTAGAAATATTATAAAAGTGAGAGTTGTTGTCCAACACTCTAAAATTTTTATTTCCCATTAAATGACTCCTAGTAATAAATTTGTTATAAACATGGTTACTTAAGATTGTTTTATCGTCTGTTTTTTGTTTATCAAATTTACCTAAAATTTTATTTTTTTTTAAAAACATTAATTAATTAAATATTATTTTTGTCTTTAGAGGTAATCTTCTTTGACTTAACTCTAGAGCTTTAATAGAAGCCGACAAGAAAGTTGTTTCAACCTCAAACAAAACAACACCAGCTTTTACTTTAAAAACCCAGTGGTCAACATTACCTTTACCCTTACCCATACGAACTTCTACAGGTTTTTTCGAAATTGGAACCTGAGGAAAAACATTAACTTTTAATCTTCCAATTTTTTTAATTTTTTTGTTAATAACTTGTTTAACAGATTGGATCTGTTTGGCAGTTAATCTTCCAGATTCTAAAGATTTTAACCCAATAGAACCAAACAACAGGTTATTATTTTCTTTTGAATTAACTGATACTCTGTTGACAGATCTGCCTTTTTGCTGTTTTCTGTATTTAAAACGACGTGGAGATAATAACATAACTTATTTTATTTTTTATGAATCCAAATTTTAAAACCGAAAGCCCCATAAAGAGTATAAACGTGAATTTTTGAAAAATCTACGTTTTTATCCAAACTTTGCAAAGGGACCGAACCTACTTGAATACAACTTGTACTAGAACGGGGTTTACCTTTTAATCTTCCGCCTATTAAAAGCTTTATACCTAATATAGGAGTAACCTTTTTATTACTTGAATTTATAGAAATGTCAATTAAACTTTTAAAAAGTATTTTTAAAAAAAGTAAGAACCTACCGTGCTTTGATTTAGGCAATATTCTAAATATTTGACCTAGAAGAAGTAAATATAATTTACTAGAAATTTTAGATTTTAAGAATAAAGAATTAATTTTCAAAAAATCTATAAATAAATTAAAACGCCTGTTGAATAGGACACCTACAAACCTTTTGAAATTTTTATAAAAAGAATTTAACAGATCCCTGTCCAAATGGTTATTAAGGTTGACTAACTTAATAGATAGAACATTACTGTTTAGACTATTAAAATTTTTATAAAACAGTGTTTTGAGAGAAGAGCTGCCAGTAATTTTTATTTTTGGAATAAACCCTTTTCTTCTGTAAAATAAAGTTTTGTTTGATCTAAAAAAAACTGACATATTTAGAAAAAGTTTATTAGATTCAAAATTAAGCTCTTTTGTACTGACTAAAATATGTTTTTTACTCAACATTCTTTCGAATTTATTTAAAAATACATAACCTTTCAAAAATAGTTTTGAATCTTGAACTTGAAGGCTCAATTCTTCACTCTTTTTTTTTTGAAGAGTTAATAAATTAGATTTTTGACCCATATTTTAAATTATTTTTTCTTTTTTTGAGTAAGGTTTTGCTTTACCTTATATTTTCTAGTAAAAGAAAATTCTCCAAATTTGTAACCAAGCTTTTCTCTTGTAACAACAACGTTTTTGAATTCTTTACCATTGTGCACAAGAACAGTTTGACCTAATAAAAATTCAGGTATTACTGAATTCCTAGACCAAATTTTGAAATTTTTTTTTGGTTTTTTTTGATTTTCCCTAAGAATAGATGAATCTACAAAGGGACCTTTCCATAATGATCTTCCCATAGGCTATTTTTTCTTTTTTTTAACAGTAGGTTTACCTTTTGTAGGCTTACCCCAAGGTGTAACTGACGGTCTTCCTCCATTTGTACGACCTCCATGAGGATGGTCCACAGGGTTCATTGCAATACCTCTCACGGTAGGTCTAATACCTTTTAGCCTATTTCTACCGGCTTTGCCGATTTGTACCAAATTATGCTGTGAATTTGATATAGAACCTAAAGTAGCTAAAGATTTACTATTAATGGAGATAACAGAGCCTGAAGGTAATCTTACTTTACAAGAATTTACTTGTTTTTGTATTATTTGACAAAAAGTACCTGCAGATAGAGCAAAAAGAGGTTTTCCATTTTTTCCTGTTAATGAATGAACAATAGACCCGGGAGGTATATTATCAATAGAAGTTCTGTCACCCAGAAAGAGATCCTTCTCTTCTTTGTTAAAAGAATTTATAGACCCTGCGTAAACACTCGAGGTGGAAAGAGTTTGATAAAATTCTTGACTCTCAATATCAAAATTTAAAGATATAAAAGCACTTCTTCTAGGATCAAACATTGTGCAAACAACAAAGCTTGTAGAATCTTTTTTTAAAAAGGTTATTTTTCTATATTTTGATTTACAACCGCGACCTTTATGCCACACAGTTGTTCTACCTGTCACTGTACTTTTACCAGCATTCTCCTTTTTACCTTTGATAGAGCTTTTTAAAACGTTGTTGGTTTTAGATAATAAACTTTTTTGTATATTAAGTTGGTGTCTAGTACCACTTGTATTAGGCTTTAATTTAATTAACTTCATAAAAAGATTGGTTAAGAATTTTAAATTGTTTAATTGATTGTCCAAAGGTGGGTTTGAACCACCGACACATGGATTTTCAGTCCA
>CENW01042136.1_pt1 | contig 19501 bp, 29 predicted proteins | sample 530241 | NCBI WGS metagenome assembly CENW01 (sample SAMEA2619818, study PRJEB7988) | marine metagenome | isolation source: saline water (ENVO:00002010), including | reverse complement strand
TCTTTGCTGCTTCTGGACCATACCTTCTCTGATATCTCTTACGAAGTTTCTTACCTGAGTCACCCTGCATCTGCTTATTAAATCTATTCTTCCTAAACTTCTTATTGTTTGGTCCGCAACCCATAGCATTAGCGACTGCTGCTGTACGACCCAAAGACGTCATGAACGCAACATCACTTATAAGTTTCCATGGCATGAGTGTGCGACTCAATAAGTAGAACGATGCTAACCCACCAATAATTTGTAATACGCCAAACATCTTATCAAATACTTTCCCCATCCCTTCTTTGTCAGGGTTATCACCAAATACTCTACCAATACCTTCCATTACATTGGTGACACCAAACTCCCCAAGTTTGAGTGCAAACCTACCAATCGCTCCTATTGCTTTTAGGACTGTCTTTACTTTCTCTATATTTTCTTCATCTGAAATAAAATCAAAGATCTTATATGCAACCATTGCACCAAAGATCCTAACAAATGGTGACAATAGGTTACTGACACCCTGTAAGAACTTTTCAAGGACACCTTTCTTTTCTTTATCTTGCTTTGCTAATTTCTTACCTAGTTCCTCACCCTGTTCTTCCTCGTCACCCTCCTGATCTTTCTCTGCTTGTTTATCCTGTTCTTTCCCTTCTTCTAATACCTCTTCTTGATCTGATAATGGTTTAATTATATCTAACTTATGTTCATGTTCCTTCTCTACCAGTTCTTTTTCTTTCTCTAAGAATGCTTGGGATGAGTCTGCCTGTACTTGCATGATCTCTTTTAGATCATGTACAATCTCACCAAAATATGTAACAGCACCACCTAACCTGTTCTGACTGACAATAAGTGGTCGCATGGATTTGACCAGAGGGGAACTGCCACCAGGGGGTTTAATACTAATATATTCTCTTAGTGCTGCTGACATTTAGAATGTGGTCTTGTTCTTATTCTTCTGCCTCTCCATACGTTCTTCTTCTTCCTTCAAATGAGCAATAAGCAAGTTGATATAGATGTCCCTTTCCCAAGGGATCATATTATCTAATTCAGTCAAACTATACTTGTGATGCTGCATTAATGCGAAGTTTGTCTTATAGTGATTCATAAGACTGTCATGCATTAATGCTATCCGAAAAAAGCAGCGAGACCCTCTAACGTCACTTTATTAACAACTTTTGTTTTAGGGTTAGTTACTTCTAGGGTATGCGACAACTTAGGCATAGTCTCGAAGAAGGATTGTATCTTAGCGAACTGTGCATTATTCATCTCACCAATGAAGTCTTTTGCTTCTTTCGCTGTGAAAGAATCATAGATCTCATCACCATCATATACTTTATCAATACAGTCTGCTGCGAGAGCAAATACATCATCTACATCTGGGTTATCCATCATATTACGATCCACGAACGCATCCAATGCAGGATATTTCATTTGAATCTTGATGTCATCACTCAATGGGATGATAGTTTTATGGTCTTTTGGTACTTCTACCTCAATGGTATTCAAATCCAGAGTTACTTGTACTTCTGTCTCACCGTCATCTTCACATACTACTTTGAACTCACTCTCTTCTCCAACTGCTTTGGATCTGATTTGTAGGAACAAGTATTCTAGTTCAAATGTTGGTAGATCATCTACATTTTTCAAATCAGTACAAGACTTCAAAATGTTCTTGACTGCTTTGATCATTTCTTTCTCTTTCTGAGTCTCCATTGCGAGATACAGAAGTTTCTCCTCTTTTACTAGGAATGGTCGAAAGTTCACCTTTTTACCTGTGACTGGTAATTTACAGTCGTAATCAGGTACAACAAGTTTAGGTAATGGCATAATAAACTATAATATCATTTTTATTTATACTACTTATGCTAATCCTTGGTTGAAGTTAAACGTACCAAACTGAGGTTTGGAGTAGAATCTCCTAAACTGCCTAATAATCTCATTTATACTCTCATCTTTCTCTGCCTGTTGTAGGTCTTTCCTTAAATTCATCTTCCTAGCATCTCTTAGATTCATGCCTTTATCTACTACATCCATCCTATATCTCTCAAAATAGAATGATACATCCATGTACATCAGTCCATTTTGTTCGTTATCTAGTTGTATTTGACCAATATTGAATGGATATGCTCCATATAACTTAAATACAGCACTGTTTATGTAGTTAGCATCACCGTCTCTGTCATTTCCTTTTGGTCCATACTCCCATTTCCTGATTACCATGTCTATAACATAGTCATTATAGAATGCCACGGTATTATCAGAGTCAGATGCAGTCATGTGTAACCAGTGTTCAAAGAACTCTCTATGTCTCTGGTCTTTCTGTACTAAGAACTGTACGTTGATCTCTGAATTAGTTTGTCCTGTTGCAAATCTCCTAATCTGTCCAATATTATTAATTTCACCAGTAGTCACTGCTCTACTAGGTAGAGTAACATTGTTAGCATAGAAATCAATACTTTGAACGGTGGTACTCTTCTTCACATCATTAAACGATGTCATACCACCAGGTGCAGCAATCTCAATACTATACTGGTTAGTGTTTGCAGGAGCATTCGCTGCGTCAAACGCAATATACTTCTGCCATTTCTTAAATGAACTTGGTGCTACTGATTCAGTCATCTACTTTAACCTACTCCAAATGTGACTACTGGGTATTTCTATTCGTACACCACCAATTTCTCTAACAAACTGCTCAGATGGTAATGGAACGAAGTCTTGAAGATCAACAGGAGGAACTAATCGTATATTAGATGCCCTACCTATAAAGTATTTATGATGGCAACGCATAGGATATGCAATAGAACCGCTACCCCACTGTTTTGCAATGGATCTGCGTGCAGTAGGTCGCAAATAATGTAGATTACCACCAGAAAAATGACCCTTGATAGGGTCAATATCAATAACAAGGGTCATTGGAAATGTATCAAAGAACGGTAGTTCTTCGGTCTTTGCACTATAACTGTAATATATGCAATCACCAACTTTGACTTCACCTGGGTCTAATGCACCGAATAACTCTCCTCTGTACCAGTCCTTTGACTTTGCTCTACCACCTGTTTTCTTTTTGATGTCCTCGAATACACTCATACCTTTAACTCATGTTCTGTGAGTATCTTAAACTCCATGCGTCTATCTTTGCAGTATTCTACCGCTGCTTTCCACTTTGCTTCATTGACTGCATAGGTCTTAATCTCAGTTATATACTTCTTTGTACGTCTGCGCTGTTTCTTGGGAGGTGTTGTTTGCTTATTCGGTTTGACCTCAATAATAAACTTCTCCGTCCTCCCAGTTTTAGTCCTTGCTCTGACATAAAAGTCTGGGAAATAGCGGTGAACCCGCCCATCAACAGGACTAATATAAGGAATAACGATCTCTTCACTACCCCACTCCAATATGTTTTCGTTCTTGTCGCACCATACCATGAACTTTCTTTCCCATAAACTTCTATAAATAATACTTGTAGGGTCGCCCTTGTATTTATTTTTGTTAGTAGGTCTATAACGCCCAGAATATGCCATGTCAGGAAACTCACGATTAATGTATCCAACACCAGCGGTTAGAGGACCTCAGTCTACTAACGATGCTGATGATATTTCTAAGGATGCACAATTCGGAACAAAAGCAATAGATTATCTAAGATTTACAATCCTAGATCCAGAGAAAGGTGCAAACCCTTTTAACTATGTATCTGGAACTGGTGGTCAAGCGGGTGCTTTACAATCAGGTGGGGGTATGTTTACCCAAGACCAGATATACAAGACAATATACTTATATTTACCACATAGACTTGCTGAACAATATGGTGTTAACTATGAGAAAGCATCGTTAGGTGCATTTGGTGCTGCTGGTATCGGTGCAATACAAGGTGGAAACACAGATGCAGCAAATTTAGAGACAGTATTGACAAACGCTGCTGATTCTGCAAAATCAGAGATTGCATTTAGTGCAATCGCAGGAGTATTCAATAATCTTAGCAGTACACTAGGTTTAGAGGGTCAAATCAGTAAGAATCAAATATCTGCACTAGCAAAGGGTCGAGTTTTCAACCCATACGAAGAAACAGTATTTAAAGGTGTCAACTATCGTAGTCATTCCTTTGATTTTGACATGGCACCTCGTGATGACAAGGAAGCACAAGCAATAGAAGACATAATTTCAACAATGCGTGAAAGTATGCTACCAAACACAAGTGGTGCAACTTCACAGTGGTTGACTATACCTAGATTCTTCAAATGTGAGATTATGAGGTTTGTACAGGGTGGTGGTGAATCACTGAATAAACCCGCAAGACTTTCTAAACTGCTTACATTCCCAACAAACATGGTGCTTACCCAAATGAACGTAGATTTGACCCCATCTGGTCAAAATACCTCATTGAGGAAACCAAACGATCCCAGAGATTATGGTCCTGCGTCATATCGCATGTCACTTACATTTGATGAAACAGCATTTGTTACTCGTAACTTACTTACTGGTGAAGATACAACAAAAACTGAAACTAGCAACGAATAATGGCATATTTTTCTTATCTACCAAAAGTCGGAGTTAGGGTATCTACATTTGTTACCAATAATGTAGAACCCTCCATTATTGCACGAAATATATTCAGAAAATGCAAACTTATTGAAGATGTACAGGAAAGCATTCTTGGATTCCAGCAGTATACCATTGGAAACAACGAAAGACCCGATAGAGTGGCATATAACATATATGGCACTAGCACATACGATTGGGTAGTGTTGCTATGTAATAATATAGTCAATGTTTACGAAGACTGGCCCTTAGCAGAAGATGAACTGCAAGAATTGGTATCTAGGAAATATGGGTCACCAAACGGTGTTCATCACTATGAAACAAATGAAATTAAAGACCTAGATACAGGAAAAGTGCTTATTAGGGAAGGAATCCAAGTAAATCAGGAATGGGGTTATACAAGGTCAGATGGCACTGTTGTCGCAAATACCACATATCCAGTTTCCAACTATGAGTACGAAAAGTCAATAAATGACTCAAAATCGAATATTTGGTTGTTAAAACCAACTTTCATTGAGGACTTTATTGACGAATTTGAAGAATTGATGAAATATGCTCCAAATCAAGAAATTGACTCAGAAACAGGAATTAAGATAACACCGAATATCATCAAAGAAGTGTTTATTACGAAGAAAGAAGAATATACAACAGAATACGGTCTTGCCCCCAGTATCGAATTTGCTTCTGCAATCGAATTGGTTAACAAGACCGTTACTACGACTACTACTGAGAGTGGTGCTACAACCACTTCTACAATAACGTCAACATCAGATAATGTGAATTCTAGTGGTGTCGTTGCAGGAACGACGGACGCTTCGTCTACAACAAGTCAATCAACAGATGACACATCTAATACATCATCTTCTTCATCGTCTTCTAGTAGTTCTAGTTCTTCTTCTGGATCCTCTTCTGGTTCCAGTGGATCCTCTGGATCATCTGGTGGAGGAGGATACTATGGAGGAGGTTATTAATATCTCTCTGGAATCTGCTCCTTATACGCTTGTGGAGTATGATCCTTAAATTTGTCGTGGTTACCATCACCAGGCATTTTACCGAAAGCAACGTATTCGATCGCTTGCATAGAACCTTCTAGTCTCTTCAAGTCGTTCTCGTTTTTAATATATTCTTCATACCATCCTTGTAGTTCATCTTGTCTAGCACGAAGTTGCATAGTACGCTTTGTGAAGCGTTGAATTAGTTGTTCGTAGTTTTCAGTAGGTTTAGTCACGTTGTCTCCAATCGTCAGGTTTTTTGCGGTTGAACCATTCGCCTATATCATCAGCACTGCCGAACCCTTCTCTATAATCAGATGGGTCGGGTTCGCCTAGTCCCATCCTATTCAGAAAATCGTCTGTCCCGCCATCTTTCATATCGGGATTTGCTGCTCGCTGACGTGCTTGTCGCATCCATGTCGCAGCAGTAGTGTTCTTTTGTGCTAGTTTTTGTGCCCATATCATGTCGGAGAGATCTACGTCTTTTCCCTCAACAATCAATTTGCAGACTTTTTCAAGTCTGAGTCGATATTGGGTAGATAGCATTTACAGGTCTTTTGATAGTTTATCAATTCTAGTGAATTCTTCGCGTGCGTGCGAAGAGCGTTCATTAAGCACTTGGTGAATATCAGCAACAATCACGTCATTGCTTACATAGTCATCTAGGTACTTATCAATCGCTTCTTTAAGATAGCGATATCTATGCCATTCAATAGAATAAGGTCGATAGTTCATTGTATAAAATTATGAAAAACCCTGGGGGCGAAAAATTACCGCGAATTTTTTTCCCCCTTTTTTTGAATCGAAAAGTGAATTTCGTTTTAGGGTCGATAGTATCTTTGTGGATTATCTCGGTACCAATTCTCTACTGGGTCATGATGATCATGATGACACCCAACATACTTAGTCCTTGTCTCCACATGGTAGTATCCAGATACCCAACGTCTACCGTTCCAGTATCCAGATACCCACCTATGGTAGTCATACTTGATCGGTTCGCAACCATCGCCATGATAATAATGACCATGATGATGATGGTGATCAACAACAAATGGTTCCCAAAACTCTTTCCAAGTTAATGCTTGTGCAGGAGTTGCGAATGTTAAGGTTGCAAGTGCCGTCAAGATGAGTTTCATTATTCTTCTGCTAGTTTAGCGAAGTAGGATAGATCAGGATCTTCCTCCTCTTTCAATGATGATACAGCATTTCCGAACCCTGGTGTTGGAGGAGTAGACACTTCTTCAACTGGTTGGGTAATCTGATCTTCATAGTCTAAACCATCTTCATCTTCAATAACAGCAGCACGACTTGTTTTACCAAGAACAAGATTCAATCTTGTTTCTAGTTGTTCGTATGACTTGAAGTTCTTTGCATCAGTATAGTCTTTGAGACTATATTCCTGATTGTAAATCTCTTCTAGTTTGCTGTCATCAAAGTTGCCAAGTGTTCCCACAGAAGCAAACTCAGAACGATCATAGTTCCAGTAACCATCTTGCTTAACGATCTTCAATTTGAAGTCAGCACCCTTCCAGAAACAGAATGGGTTGATGGGTTCTTCATCCTCGAACTGAGGTTTCATTGCCTCAGCAATCTTATCATGAATCTTCTTACCATACTTATAAAGGAAAACTCTTCCCTCATTTTCTGGATGAAGTGGATCTTTAATCACATAGATGTTTGAGTAGTAAGATAACTTACGTTTTTGCTTGCGTGCTACGTCTTTGTCGGAGTCTAAACCAGAATTCCAGAGCACGCGGTTAAGGTCACCGACTGGATCTTGCTGACCAATAGTAGTCAACGAGTTCTCGATGTACCAACCACCAGGACCCTGGAATGCGTGAGAAAAGACTTGTGCCCAAGGTAGTTCTTCCTTTGTAGGAGCAGGGAGGAATCTGATTACTGCGTAACCGTTTCCTGCTTTGTCTACCTCTGGTTTCCAAAGACGCTCATCGGGACCTTTGCCCCCGCCTTGCTTAGTCATCTTGTCCAACTCTTTTGTAAGGTTAGAAATAGATGAGGTGCTAGACTTTTTAAGCGATGAAAATGACATTCGTATTCTCCGTATTGTAGTTGTATTTGGTTTGTTCGCCACTAATAATAGTGGCATACTATTTAGGTTTTGTCAACCCCTTAGATTTGGAAATCGTGACCTGATTTCCCATCTTGTAGGTCTTTCTTCCATCCTAGAAGTTTATCTTCCATGACTTGCAGAATGCTCAGGAGGTTGCCACCACCTGAGTACATAGAGGACATCTGATCAATCCTCTCCTTCATTTCTTTTACCTCTGACTTCTCCTCCTCATTCTCTCCAACATAATTTGCTATCAGTTGTAGTCGTGAGTAGAATACCTTTTGTTTAGAGATAAGATCTAGTGTCTTGTTAATATGTTCCAAACGTTTCTCGTTATCGAACTGTTGGAAACCCTGAGACATCCGTAGGAGATCAGTGTATGTCTCTTGCAGATCATCTAGTTCTTCTTTAACGACTTCTGATTTAAAAAAGTCTTCGTCTTCCATCATAAGGGTAGTACTCCTCTACTGGTTCTCTTGATACAGTTTAGTTGCTGTGCGTTTGCTTTGATTTTATCTTTAAGTGGTTTAGAAATGAGTTTGTTGACCCTTTCGATCTCAATCTCATACTCTTCACATACAGATGCAACTGCTTCAATATAATTTATAAGACCATTATTGTTCTGTACTGTGGTCTCTACCAGAGCACTGAACTTATTCTGTGTCATGAAATTCTCTTCAAGATCCTTCACGATTTGATACCCTCCATGTAGTAACGGAAGTCTTTGATCCATTCACATAAGACATCAATGTATGGTGTCTTGTCATACTTCTCTACTACCTGTGTCTGTCCGTCTTCTGCCACAGAAATAGTAACTAACTTCTTTACTTCTACACCTGTTCTTTCCCAGTACATGTAAGCATACGCTGCTTCCTGTACAAAGTATTTGTGCAACCACTCTTCTCGTTTGAGTTCCTTGGTTGTTTTGAAATCAATTATAGCAAGTTCGCCATCAAACTCAGCAATGCAATCAACCCGACCGCCAATACATAGATCATCGCTGTAAAGAGGTGCTTCAAGTGCATGAATATTATCAATACGATCAAGAACCTCACGACTAAACCTAAAAAGGTACGCGGGAAGACCCTCGCTTTTGTCCACTGTTTTAGTGTCACCTTTAATGTACGCTTCAACGATGGCATGATACTTAGTTCCTCTTAGTGATGATGTACGACGGACTTTCTCCGCTTCTTCAAATCCCACTCTCTCTTCCCATGCTTTAAGGGTTGCACTACTGATGTGGGATACGATCGTAGTGACAGAGGGATACCATTTGCCATCGGGAGTTTTATAAAAGCGTTTCCCTTTCACCTGTGTTGCTGACAGTGGTTTGAGTTCAGCAGCAGCACCTACATGATTAAATGTCTTCATTAAGTTTGAAATCCTAGATTAATTTTACTAACGAGGTACTCTCTTACCATACCAGACCTTACGATATCTTCAATACCAAACTCTGTACATACAAATGATGGCATAGTCTGTAAGATCTTCATGAAGTCTAGTACACCTGACCTTTCGTTACTCTTTACAAGATCAGATTGTGTGTAGTCTCCTGAGAAAATGATCCTTGCATCTTCACCAACACGAGTGATGATAGAATCAAGTTCATGGAAGTTCAAGTTACTGAACTCATCTACAATTATAACACACTTATCTAGTGTAACACCTCTGATGAAAGATGTCGACCAGAAGGAAACAGTTTCTTGTGCCCTGAGATTATCGTATAGCATTTCAAACGAGGAATCATCAGGCATCTTGAACATATACTTCACCATATTTTTGTATGGAATCTGGTATAGGTTACTCTTATCCTCATGATCTCCTGGTAGGAAACCAATCTCTCGTGTAGGTACAAGGGAACGAACCATGTACACCTTTTCGTATGGAGTAGCAGGGTCTAGTACAGTTTGCATTGCGAGATACAAACTAATAAAAGTCTTACCAGTTCCTGCTGCACCATGAAGCACCAGATTCTTACCGTCTTTATATGCATCAAAGACTTTCTTCTGGTTGTCTGTAAGAGGTTCAATCGTAGATAGATGTTCTAGGTTGATGGGTTTCTTACGTCTGATTTGTTTCTGACTCATAGCACTAGGTGTTGGAGTTTTCCTTCTCTTTACTGGCATTATGTGTATTGGGAAAGATTTGATTTGGGGTGTTCTGCTTGAATTTTTTGCATCACTTCTTTAAAACCGTCGGATTGTTTTGGTTTACCATACATGGTACCACCAATTCCTGCCGACCAGTCTCTGTCCCAGTCTGGATTATCTTTTCGCCACTGGTCATACTCTTTCATTGTCATGGAGAGTTCTTGCTTTTCTCCTGTGGTCTTATTTATGAGGGGATAGGTAGGCATTATCGGATGATAGGCATGGTGTACTGGTCTTGTTGCTCCATGGGAGCAGCGTCTGGTGCTTCAATCTGTTGTCGGATTGCACCTCCAATTAAAATTTTAATTAGAGTGTTGTTGATCTTTTCAGTTTCTTGTGCCATCTGACGATAACCTGTACCTACTAAGATCTGCCCCGCCACCACTGAGGTTGTTGCGATACCCCAGAAAATATAATACCATTTAGATTTCACTTGTGCTCTAATTTTTGTTGTGTCCATAATTAATCAATCCTTAAACAGGGTTGTAAGTCTTTTGCATACTCATCAAGTTCGTTGCAACGACAATCATCATCACACCATTCTAGTGCCCTAGAAATGATAGGGAATTGACATACGAAGTGACGCTTGATCAAGTTAGCAATGTCTGCATGTTCTTTTTGTGTTCCGTGACCAGAACGAAGTTCGATGTAATGAATCCAACTCCTCAAAGAACCTGTCATATAAAGTTTGGTAGGTGTTGCCAAGGGTAGTACAAACCTAGCACATTCTTTTGCAATACCATCGTTCAACATTTTCTTATACAAGTCCATGGCATGAGCGAAATGATCTTGCATCAAGATCTCATACTTCTGTACAAGACTTGGGTCCATGTCATCAATACTATTCTGACGATTAGTTTTATCTTGACGACGTAGTTCTGGAATAGGAATGTCTCCTAGTTGTGATGAGTCAGCATACCTCTGACTAAACTCTTGGAAGGTAAACGAACGGTGTCTAAGAATCTGTGCAGCAATCCCTCGATTAGTTTCAATCTGGATGGTCATGTTTGCCTGTTCAAAGACAGACCAATGTCCATGCTTGATACAATACTTCAACAACCCTTCTACCTTTGGGTTCTCTTGGTTCTTTGGGTTACTTACACGAGCAATGTAACCAATAGTTTGCTCTGCGTTTGGTGTCACAGAGATTAAACATACTTGTGGTTTCATCTAACTAAAAATCTTGATAAAATAAACAACGCTGCGGATTGCACCCAACCAATAGCAGGCAATCCGAATAGTGCAGGAATTGCTAGGTTCCATGCACCCCAAATTACAAAGGGCATGATAGCAAGTGAAAGAAGGAAGTCAGTAAGTTCCTCACCCTTTTTATAACCCCAATCATATGCGGGGTCTTCCCTAGGATCTTTGGGTTCTTCTTTTTTCTTCTTCATGTCGAAAGTGTAAATGCTCATCGTCTTTTTCTCTTCTTGCCCTTGTCCTCCTGTTGCTCTAACCATAGTCTCGGATTGATCCTCCCTTCTGTTTGTTTCCAGATCATCTTTGTATCTTTATAGTTGTCCCAGTAATAATCAAAGATGTCTACTTGTTTAGATGACATTACTATGTCATGTGCAATCTTTGTACCATCATTGTAAGAAATGAGATACGAATTCGAGGGTAGTCTCCTATCCTTTGCTGCTTCTGGTTGGCAATCTCTTTTGAGATGCCTCATCCGCGTCCTCCCCACTGGATTTGAGGGAACGCTTCTTCGATACATGCCTTGGTGACTTTGTATCTCTTGTTCAACTTCTTATCCTTTGCAAGGATAACAACGTTTGCTTCATCAGGATGTAGTCCTTCTAGAAGTTGGATGAACATTTGTTCACGTCTCATCATAGGGATCTTTGATCCACCTTTAAAGAAGTGATGAAGGATTCTACCTTCTTTCTCTAACTTAGTATGTTCTGTACCCTCTGGTGCTTCATTAGGTTTGTATGGTGGAGCACCTTCTGGCAGTAGACATTTAAGTGAGTCATCATAGTTAATGATGAAAATAGACCTAAGCGTTTGAGAATCATGATCTTTAAGGATCTTGATCTTTTGTGCCTTGGTCTTGGCATTGTGTGCTTTTTGAAGCACCTCTGAGATCAGTAGTCTCATAATTAAAAATCAGTAATGTTGTCAAGCATTTCGTTCAACTGGTGTTGTTCAAAATACGGATACATCATGCCCCTTGGATGAGGTCTTATAGATTCATAGGTATTTATGATGTTAGTATACACCTGTTCTGGGATAAATGTAAAGTCAATAAGCATACGGTTACGCTCATAGTTCTTCAAGGTATTGTCATTACAGAACTCCTCTGGTGCCATGTCAACCCACTTCGCTAAGTTCTTCTTAGATAGTGGTCGTTGTCTTTTAGCAGGAGTCACGAACGTATCATCATCAGATAAGAAGTTTGGAATACCATCACCTCTATCACCTTTAATGATATGTTCTAGGAGATATACCTTGGGATCAATACCATTCATAAACTTCTTTTGAATAGGATTGTATTGATTGACATGCTTATAACGTTGCAACTGTAAGAAGTCCTTGTCACCTGATAGGATCAGAACCTTCTGTGGAGGTTGCATGTTATTTTGTAGTCTTATATTCCTGTACATTTGATCACGAGCAAGTGATGCGATAATATCATCTGCCTCTGCACCATCTACCTCTATCACTTTATAAGGTAAGTTATCTCTGATCTCATCCCTAATTTTATTAAGGAGTTCAAAGATCTCATTCCAATCTAGTGATGACCTTTCTCTATCTTTCTTCCTAGTTCCTTTATAGAAAGGAAATGCTTCACGTCGCCAGTAGTTCTTACTGTCATAACATAAAACAAGTTCGCCATAGTCTTTGTAAAACTTATTACGATGGAATCGCAATGAGTTCATGACCATGTGGCGAACTAGGTCTTCTGATAGTTTGTTGTTAGTAGTGGTCAGTGACACCATCAGGTTGCTGATGCAAACCTGATTCATATCAACAAGGATCATTGATCACTCTTCGTTTTCATCATACATTATATCATCTTCTTCGGGAAAACGCAAGTATATCATCTCTTCATTGCTTAGGTTGCCATCAGCATCATACATTTCTGGATGTAGAAGTGCCTTTGCATAGTCTGAACGTTGAGTCCAAGAGTCATAGACTTCTTTGAGGTTCCAACTGATCACAAATCCTAGTAAAAAACTCCCAACAGTGAGAAAGGATGCGATGTAAATGAATGTTAGATCTGTCATACTGACTCCTGTTTTCTTTTATTTAGTCGTCTTAGATTTACGACCTGGTTTGCGTTCGGCATGGTAAGTCCATGCATCATTCAAGAGACTATAAAGATAGTCTTTGATCTTTCTTGCCTTTGGTTTTGGAATATGTCTGTACGCTTCTAGTAGTTGTGGGTCTCCACCCTTAATGTAGTCAGTGAGTTCCATAATAATGTCATTAATCTCACACGCAGTGGATGATTCAATGAACCGATCCACCTGTGTACGAGTCCACTTGTTTTGTTTCAAGTATGGATAGACTTTAAAGAGAAACTTACCATCTGCCTTTACCGCTGCGTCGATTGATCGCTCAATCAGATCGTAGAATTCTCCTTCGTCTGGTTTCATAGATAGTTGCCTTCTCTTAGGTATGAAATAGTCTCAGTGCATCCTCCTTTCTTTTGTCCATTGATCAGGACTTGTGGGAAGGTTGCTGTCTGTCCAAACTCCTGTTTGAATTGTTCACGAGTGAACTGGGTGCCGAGACTGTACTCAGTATACCCCCAACCCTTCATTCTGTAAACCTCTTTGATTTTTGTACAGTAAGGACAACCAGATCTAGTATAGATTACGGTGCCACCAGGATTCTTTGCCATGTTATTAAGTGAATAAAAAAGGGAGCGTAATGCTCCCTGATATTTAGTTTTGTATTGAACTTAGAAGGAGTACTTCAATCCAGATGTGAATTCGTATTCTGCATCTGCACCATCATTAGTTTCTACTTTGAATGCTGCACTTGCACCGATTGAATCTGAGATAGGGAAACCTACACCTGTTGCAAGGAACAATTCTGTATCTGCTTCTCCGTTATCAGGAGTAAGAGTAACAGGACCACCTTCTACAAAATAACTGGTAGTACCAACGCTACCTTCGTAACCGATCTTACCTGTGAATTCGGTTGAAGTGTAGTCAGAACCTGTGAATACTGATTTAGTATCGATACCGACGTAAGGACCTGCCATTACAGGTGCTGAGAATGCAGAGACTGCTGCTACTGCCAAGAGTGATTTAAACATGTGTTTTTTTAGTTTCTCGCAAGAAAAATCCTGCGGATGGTAACACTTCCGACATGAAGTGCTTTTTGAATCTACGCAGGGTTACGATCTTTCGAGTCCTTTGTATAATTATTTAGAGTATCATGAAATACAAAAAGTTGTCAACAGTTAGGAAAAGGTAACAACTAATACAACTCTACGTTTATTTAGAGGTGCTTTCATGCAATGCCACCCAGAAAAGATAACGATGTCATCCTCTTTGGGATCATGAGAATCTACTTCTGTAAATTCTTCGTCTGTGATTATAGTAGGTCCTCCTGCATCTGTCAAGTAAACAATCAGATTTTGATGAGGGAACTGATGATCTACATGTGGTGGGGTGATCCTACTGTCCTCTGAGGGGTGTACACAGTTGGCATTGACTCTATATATACAGTTTACAGGAACATTATTGTAGTCAAAGATCTCATGGACCATTGGATAGATGTTCTGGAACTGTTGTGACTGGACAGTAGGGAAGTAATGGTCTCCTATCGTACCAAACTTAGGACGCGATAGTAACTCATGACTATACCATCCATCAGTATTATAGTCAGTGCCTTCTGAACCTACAACTGTGGTTGGTTTATAGTACCATGCAAAGTCACCTTTGAGAAGTAACTCTTTTGTCTGATGATATACAGGAGTGTCGGGACACTTCAATAATGTAAAACTCATTTGGATAAGAAATCTTTAACGTCTTCTTTTTGTTCTTGTGTTAGTTCGGGTTCTGGTTCTGGTTTGACTTGTTCGATTCTAGTAGGAGGTGCAGGCATTTCTACATCTTTCATATCAATCCTGTCCAACTCACCCCTCCATCCATGATAGTATTTCTTCATTGCTTTCAGCATCTTCTTACGACCCTTGGGATCGTTCTCGTACTTACCTAATACTTTCTTCAAAGCATTCATCCTACGAACAGAGTGCATGATACTACGATCTGCTGCTGAGTTACCAAATCCTTTTGTCATTCTACTTCATCAATAGTAATTTTAAATTTAACACGATCAACTTTCTGATCGGATTGACAGAGATACCATAGATTAGAATCTCTATTGTGTGACTCCTGATAGAAAACTTCACGAGGTGTGAATCTTTCTGGGTCTGCACCTTGCTCCTCTGCTTCTAAGATAATCTCTTTTGGTAGTGAGACAGTGTTACCTACGTCTCTTGGATAGAAAGGTGTAGTGGCACCACTTACATTCTGGTACCTATTTTTCTGTGGTTGTTGAGGTGGGAACTCATAAGTGAACTCCTGACCCTGCTGATATGCATCACCAACAGTGACATCAATTACCTCTACACCAACGCACCAGTAAATACTATTACCATAGCGTAAATCTGCGTTGCTGTCAAAGTCTGTGTTAGGAACTGTATATGGCCAGAATGCCATCCTTACTTTTCCATTGGGTTGTGCGTCAGTGATTCTATTTTCAGCACCGAACTCACCCACCACATAATCATGCATGAATGACATCTTACTGTACTGTCCACCCGAAGTGGGGAACGTACCCATAGGATATGACCCTGCGTTACCATTAGTTATACCAGATGCATAGTATGCGTCTATGGAATTATGGAATGTTTGTTTGTCTGAACCTCCTGCCCCTGGTGCTCGGTAGTGTCCAAACCATGCAGTGAATCCATTCTTGTTTGAGTGTGGATAGTAGTTGTTATCTATCTTCATCCCATAGTCCCCTGAGATCTCCTGTGCGGGTTTGCAAATGAGTCCACGACCAAATTCAAACAGAGAGTTGTAATAGATACCACGATCACCAGTGCTAGGAGACCTAGTGTATGAACCATCAGCATCTACATTACTAGACATGATGATACCTCTCCTACCATTCGTACCACCCTCATAGAATCCTGGGTATGTCTGTCTTGATGTGTCACCCAGTGCCCACTCAGATCCACCGTAGTAATCATTATTCCAATAGGTATTGTGTGCTACTTGTTGTCCGTTGTCCCATACAACTACACTATCAGACCACTCCTGAGTCCTATGATCCCAGAGTTGTATGCTGAGTTTCTTGATCCTACCTTGGTTACCTGTGTCAGTGTCTGTCCTAGGTGAGTTAGATGATATTCTGCTACGACCTGATCCTTCTCCTGCTACTGGGATCGTAATTATATTTGTGTTCCATGGTTTCTCAAACTGCTGTGTGTTCGTGTCATATATGATGAGACCAACTGATGATGATGCAGCAGCAGGACCCTTAGTGATCTCTGTCAAACTATATTCCAGAACGTCACCCGCGACCACATCAAACGATGCAAACGTGAAACCTATTCTTGGCCATGTCAAAATGCTTGTAGAATAATTTGTCAGCGTAGTTCCATTCTTCTTGAAGGTAAAACTAAACTCTATCTCTTCTGCTTCTGGTGCACGAATCATTACACCAAATGCTTTGAGTTCATATGACCCTGACTTCAATGCTGTGATGGTCTGTGTCCTATTAACCTCTGCTGTGTATTCACCTAGACACTTACCAATAGACACCTGATCCTGTGCAGTAGCAGAACTCTGAGGTACAGGTGATCCACAGTTTGCTCTACTGAGTGTGGTCTCCTCAAATATATTATCGAAGTTTGGATCAGCACATTGTTCCTTAACAATGACAGGTATGGTTACTGGGTCAGGTGAATCTTCTCCAAACACAAAGCACTCTACACCCTCATACTTGTAGTCAGACCCAGGTTGCATCATTTCATAGTACACCTTGAAGTCATCATAATCATCATCACCATTCAATAGATCTTCCCACCACTGCCAGTTGTCACCACTGAATCTAACCTTAGACCTGTCACCTGGGTTCATCCTTCTATTAGAGAAGAAGATCCAGTTAGATTGTGACGATGCACTGTTCTGGAATCCATCACCACTGGCAGACATGGTGAGTTCTTGTCCATCAGATAGACCATTGTTACCACCGTTAGGAACTAAGAAGAATACAATCTCTTGGTTCGGATACTGATCTAATACACTGATAGGAATTGTATATTGTGTAGTGTCAATATTTTGTTTTACTCTTGCCTTAATAACTCTATTCCAGAAGATAGTATCTCCTGCCTTGTTTGTAATAGCAACACCCCATGAACTATCATACCCTGCGTTACCTCTAATAATATTATATGAAATGACCACAGGTGCAGCGGGTCTATTCATAATCCTGTATGACAATCTATTTGGTAGATAGGTTGCTGGTTTATCTGTTTGTTCTGCTAGTGTCAGTGAATACTTGTGGTCAGAAGAGAGACCTGGGGTTGCTTCTGTTATAGTTCCTATCCTAAGTGTAGCATTACAATCGTTACCATCATTATCTTTTAAGCACAGGAACTCACCCCCATCTTTCACAGTGGAGGAATAGTTTATACCAGACACAGCATATGACTGTCCTGCTGTGACAGTAACCATAGCAGAGTCAGAACCCTTCCTACCTACTCGTGTGAACGTTGCTCCTGCAACTGTCAACGTATCAAATGATGTGCCTGCTGTGTTTGGATTATCTTTCCAGTTCATGCTCAGTTTAACTTGACCAGATCCTGATCCTGAGACTACCAAGTTAGTACCACTGAATGATGCTGTTACACCTGATGTTCCTCCACGATAATACCTATGTAATTCTTCTACCTGTTCACCTTGTGTAAGTGCTGCTACTGCATCGGAAGAGTTCTTATATACATGTCCTATGACTTCTCCTTGTGTCATGCCTGCTGCATCCATGGTAGCACGTTCACCATTTCCAGGTGAGTCTGGTACACCTGGGTTGATAGTTAAGAAAGTGTCTTCTGTGGTTGGAGAATAGAATCTGAACAATGGCACTGTGTTGTTCTGTGGTTCTGCCATGACATAGAACGCTGGTTCAGTTCCAATGGTGACATACCCTGCCTTGTCTGGTACAGCAGAAGGACCATACCTACTATCCTCAGCACCACCACCTACAACTTCTAGTTCTACTGTAAGATCTCTGATCCCTGCATTCCATGTATGTGTAGTCTTAGTTCCTACAAGTGGAAGTGTACCTGACCATGAGTCTACCCACCATTCAGAATCATATTCATTTCCATCTACAACACCACGACACTTGAAGACTACCGTGGCACTACCTAGTGTCACTGTCCTTGTTTGTATGGAGGTGCTATTGAAATATAAATTACCTGACTCACTTACTACTGTGCCACCCTTATAGTTTCCTGCAACGTCAGTAGTTACAACTTTAAGGTTATGTTTAAGAGCAGCAGAACTACCACCCACTGCGTTAGCAAATGGTGAGAGTGCAACGTTAGGTAATCCATTTCCTTTTGCGTACTCATATATTCCTACACGTTTTCCTGCACAGTTCTCAATACATATCTCACCAGTGGTTGCGTTCTGTCCTCTGAAATAATATGACTTACAATCTGCACCTGGGGTTCTCCATGTACCTGTGACATATGGTTTGAATATACAATCAACAGCATCCTTAACACACTGTTCCCAACCTGGGTCTCCTACCTCATTGAGTCCTTTACATATTAATTCCTTACCAGTTTCTAAAACAATATAGATTCCTTCCTTTGCTTTCTGTGGGTTGGTTGATTTCTTTACTGAACCATCTGCTAGTCCATTCATAACCTCTTCACAATTATCATTGAGGTCACCTGGGTCTGGCATCTGTGGTGGCATTGATATAGGTCCGATGTCACCGATAGAACAGATGTCTAGTTCTGGAAACAGTTCACATAACCATTCAATAGGACCGACAGGATCTAGTTTGATTACATCAATACCATCTGGTCCTATCTGAGGTTGTTTAAATTCTACATCAACAGCAGGGTAACACCTCTGTACAATATCTCTGATGACCTGACCTGGGTCTACCGTAGCAGCAGCAGGAGGTTCACCTTGTCTCTTACGAATAGGTTTGCCAGTAGAAGGTGTAAGTGGTGGGTCAACAGGACCATAACACTCATCCACAATCTGTCTGATGACTTGTCCTGCTGGTGGATTTGTTACTGGACTTGGTTCACCTTGTCTTGGTCTTGGGAATGAACCTTTATTTGATGGAGACAATGCTATTGCCTCTCCATCATAACAATTATCTACAATTCTTCTGATTAAATCTGATGGTGATGCAGCAGGAGGTGGTACTGAGTCATCTACCAATGGTGGTCTAGGTGTGCTTACCCTTGGTGACCCTGCTGCGTCTGGTGTGTTAGCAACAATAGGTGCAGTTGATTCATAACAGTTACCAACAGTGATACGAATATTCTCACCAGGATTTACTGGCGCAGCGGGTTGTGGTTCACCCTGTCTCGCTCTGGGAAAATTATTACTTGTTGTATTACTTGGTACTAAGGGTATAGATCCCTCGTTTCCGTAGCAAGGATTGCCTGCAACCATAAAAAAAGACCTAGGGTGTAGGTCTAGTTATTTATCCATTATGTAGGGGTGGAAGGAGGGAATACATTTTACCCTCATGCTATGGGAATCGCT
>CENW01146180.1_pt1 | contig 19949 bp, 20 predicted proteins | sample 530241 | NCBI WGS metagenome assembly CENW01 (sample SAMEA2619818, study PRJEB7988) | marine metagenome | isolation source: saline water (ENVO:00002010), including | reverse complement strand
GGACCTTTAATAATCGTAATGCCCTCCTCTATGTTACATGTTGATCCTTTGATTATTTTCTTGTTGTTAATTTCATATGATAAATCTTGGATTGAATATATTTTACTCATAACATTTTTCTCTTTATTATTGATATAAGTATATTCATTACCAAAGCAATTGATAAAAGTGTGATGCCTAGACTTAAAGCTAAAGATAGCTCACCTCTGGATGTCTCCAGGACTATGCTTGTAGTCATTACTCTTGTTAAGTTATCAATATTTCCACCGACTATAATTACTGCACCAACTTCAGACAACGCTCTACTTAGACCTGTTATAATAATAACTAAAAGATTAAATCTAGATTCATAGATAATTGTACCTCTAATTTTTTGACTTGATGCTCTTAGGGACCACAAGTACTCTTTGAGATTATTGTATTCATCAGTTAGTGATTTAAATGACAATGAAATTATAATTGGTGTAACTATAATAAACTGAGCAATCATCATGATTATCGGAGAATATAAAATATCCATAAATCCCAGAATACCTGATGAGGAGAATATTATATAAAGTATCAAGCCTACCACAACTGGAGGTAAGCTCATTAATGTATTCACCACAATCACTATGATATCTTTGCCGAAGAATTGTGATGATGCCATATGTGAAGCAAGAATAATTGAGAAAAATGCAGACACAAAAGTAGCGATAATAGAGACATACAATGATAAAGTAACGATTTCTAGATAACTACTATCGAAGATATATATACTAGCTAATGATTCTGTTACAGTTTCCACAGGAGTTGATAATACTATATTTATTTGCTAGCTTGAATCAACGATAGATGCTGTTTCCAATTATTAGAACAAGCCAACTATATTACCATCATCATCAATGTCTATCCTTTCAGCTGCTGGTACTTTTGGCAAACCAGGCATAGTCATTATATCTCCACAAACCATCACAATAAATTCAGCTCCTGCAGATAGTCTAACCTCTCTAATAGGTATTTCATGATCTGATGGAGCTCCACGTTTAGAGGGGTCAGTAGAAAATGAATACTGTGTTTTTGCGACACATACAGGAAATTTTCCATAACCATTGGCTTGTAAATCATCGATTTGTTTTTTAACATTTGCTGGTGCTGAAATACTAGATGCACCATATATTTTTTTAGCAATTGTTTCCATTTTATCCCACAGAGACATATCATCTGGATACAAGAATTCAAAATTATTTTCAGACTCGTCGATAGTTTTAACCACAGTCTCAGCTAATTCTTTAGCGCCTGCTCCCCCATTTGCCCAATGTGTAGAAGAAACTATAGGTACGTTAAGTTGTTCCGATTTGGCTTTTAGCAAATCTTTTTCTTTATCAGTATCAAAACTAAACCCATTGATACCAACTACTACTGGTAGGCCATAATGATTCTTTAGATTATTAACATGTCTCTCAAGATTTGTTAGTCCTTTCGATAGGTAGTCTGTACTTTCTTTGTTTAAATCATCGAGTGAACATCCACCGTGATACTTTAGCGCTCTTATTGTTGCGACCAGAACAACAACAGAGGGCTTTAAACCTGCTTTTCTACATTTAATATCAAGGAACTTTTCTGCACCCAGATCTGCGCCGAATCCTGCCTCTGTTACAACATAATCTGCAAGTTTGAGTGAAGCTTTTGTCGCTATGACAGAGTTACAACCATGAGCAATATTAGCGAAGGGTCCTCCATGTATCATAGCTGGATTATTTTCTAATGTTTGAACAAGATTTGGTTTCATTGCGTCTTTGAGTAAGACTGTCATTGCTCCATGAGCATTGATGTCTCTAGCAAGTATAGGTTTACGATCTCTTGTATACGCAACCACTATCTTTCCGAGTCTCTCTTTTAAATCTTTTATGGAAGTCGCTAAGCAAAATATAGCCATGATTTCTGATGCGACAACAATATCGAATCCATCCTCTCTTGGATATCCGTTACCAACAGATCCTAGTGAGCATACTGTACTTCTTAGTGCCCTATCATTCATATCAAGTACTCTTTTCCATGCCACCCTTCTAACATCAATTTCTAATTTATTCCCATGATGAATATGATTGTCAAGCATGGCAGCAAGTAAATTGTTTGCTAACTGAATAGCGTTAAAATCACCAGTAAAATGTAAATTTATGTCCTCCATCGGTATTACTTGGGCCATTCCACCACCTGCTGCTCCGCCTTTCATTCCGAATACAGGTCCTAAAGATGGTTCCCGTATAGTTACCAATGCTTTTTTCCCAATTTTATTGAGTGCGTCACCTAAACCAACAGAAGTTGTTGTCTTACCCTCACCTGCAGGAGTGGGACTAATGGCGGTTACAAGGACTAATTTCCCATCATTTTTCTTATTAAGTGAATCGAGATACTCCAATGATATTTTAGCCTTATAATGACCGAAAGGCTCTAAAGAATCTTCTGGGATATTTAGTTTTGCTGCTATAGATGAAATCTTTTCAGGTTTTGCAGCCTGTGCTATTTCGATATCTGTTTTCATAATCTAACCTCTAGTACTCGCTCTACAAAAAAACATATCATGAAACAATAATATATCATAGTCAAATTTCTATGTCGTGCTAAAGTATATCAATGTTGTTAGACAAGAATAAAGTAGCAGTAATCCTATGTAGTTTTAATCCAAATCTGTCTTATTTTGACAAGCAAATTGAAAGCATTTCTAATCAGAAACACAAAAATCTACATGTATATATATTTGATGATGGAACATCTAAAGAAAAATTATTAAAAATGAAATCTATTTTATCGGATTATGATTTATCATTTACGATAACAGTAAGAAAAAATAATTATGGATGTTGTATGAACTTTTTGCACGCACTCCGTGAAGTGTCTGATTCAGATTATTATTGTTTTTCAGATCAAGATGATGTTTGGTTGAGTGACAAATTATCGAAGGGTTTGAAATCTCTTGAAAATTATGATTTGTATTGTTCATCAACCATTTTAATAAATGATAAAGACAAAAAAATAGGTATAAATAATATCGATACTTCACCAAGCTTTAAACACTCTCTGGTTCAGTCAATTGCTGGAGGAAATACATATATTTTTAATAAAAAAATTCGAGACTTGATTAATGATATTAGAGATCTACCCTATTTTTCGCATGATTGGTTCATATATCAATTGGCTGCTGGAAGTGATTCCAAAATATTTTATGATTCTACTCCCTCAATTTTATATAGATTACATAAAAATAATTTAACAGGAACTAGCAATACGTTTTTCTCTAAATTGAAAAGATTGAGAATGCTAATGAAGGGTGATTTTTTAAACTGGACTAACAGGAATATTGAATGTCTCATTGGGCATAAAGAAGTATTGAAAAAAAATAATTTAAATATAATTTACGATTTCAATAAAAAAAGGTCTGGCAATTTACTTGAGCGAGTATCAATCTATCATGATGACAACTTTAGAAGATCCAGCATCATGCAAAACATAACGTTCTATATTGCTTTAATATTAAAAAAAATCTAACCTTATATAGGTGGATAAATATCAAAAAGGTTTTCGATCAGGCGCTTGTAATCAAGGCACAGACTTCCTCAAAAATAGAAAAATTGAAAAAATATCTCCAATCAATGCATGTTTTATAAGTAATACTTCTGCTGGATCATGGGAAATAAGAGGCAAGCAAATTGCGGAGATGAGAGCCAATTGGATTGCTATTAATAAGCCTAGCGAAGAAGTAATAAGTAAATCTGATATTATTTGTATTGTGAAAAAACCAAATTTCAAGTTGATAGACATAGCTCGAAAAAGGAATATACCGTTAGTGTATGATATTGTTGATTCTTGGAATCAACCAGACGATGATGCGCTTTATAAAAATGATAAACAAGCCAGAGATTTTTTTTTGAAAAAATGGAATGAAATTGATGCAGATGCGTATATTTTTCCAACTAGAAACATGGAAATGGTTTTAGGTAACCTTGTCAGTCTAAAAACGACAATTTATCATCATTACTGGCCACAGATAAAAATTAATCCCATGAGGGAAAAAGTGAGAAAAGTTGGCTATGAAGGTGTTCATTTTCTAGGAGATTGGGAACAGAAAATTGAGAAAATATGTAATGAGAGAGGTATAGAATTTGTTATAAATCCTGATGAGTTTACTGATATGGATGTCGTTGTTCTTGCAAGGGGCGGAGACTATGCGAGTTATTTAGCAAGAAATTTTAAATCAAACGTTAAACTTGCAAATGCAATGGGCTCTGGAACTCCAGCGTTGATACACTACGGTGAAATGTCTGCACATGATACTGATATTGGTGATTCTCTGTTTTTTACCGATGAGCCAGGTTCCTTCGAAAGACAACTCGATAGTTTAATAGAATCACATGCACTAAGGAGGACAATTCATGAAAATTATATATCTGAATCACATAATTATTCTGTTGATGTGATATCTGATAAATATGAATTTTTTTTTCAAGAAGTTCTAAGAGAAGTAAGACATAAACTATAAGCTATGTTATGTTGTATCATAAATTTTTCTTAAACTTTTTATATTATGACTATAAAAATAGCAGTACAAAATAAAGTAAAGTTTTACTTCAATAAACTTAAAAGAATATTTATGTTTTTCTGGCGTATTTATAAATTTTTAAGAGGACAACTAAGTTGGACTGTGCTTAAAAAAAACATAAAAATTATATTAGGTATTGCTCCCTTAAAATTCGTACCTCCACCCAATGATAATAAGATAAGGCTAAATCTTGGCTGTGGAGACAAAATCTTACCGGGATATATAAATGTTGACTGTATAGAATCTCGAAAGGGAAATTTTGTCAATATTATCTCAGATTTACGTACTTTATCATTCAAAAAAAATGTCATTGATGAAATTTTAGCTGTACATGTAATTGAACATTTCTATCTTTGGGAAGCAGATGTTCTTCTAAAAAGTTGGCGCGAACACTTGAAACCATCAGGTATAATTATCTTAGAATGCCCTAACATACATACTGCTGCGAAGAGACTTGCCAGAAGCCCGAAGAGACTGTCACTAGCGGAAACAAACGATATCAAAGATGGTCAATTTGCCATGTGGCCTCTTTATGGAGATCCGGGATGGAAAGACCCATTAATGTGTCATCGATGGGGCTATACACCATGGAGCTTAATGAGGCTTTTAAAAGAATGTGGTTTTAAGAATATACGTCAAGAAAAAGCTGTCTTTAAACATCAAGATCCAAGAGATATGAGAATTGTAGGTGAGAAATAAATGAGATTAAGAGAATTAAGAGATGTTTATGCCGGTCAAGAAATTTATATTATAGGTAGCGGTCCTACTAGCAACATATTCCCGATGGACTATCTATCTGATAAAATTTGCATGTCATTAAATAGTAGTTTTAAGATCCATAAAAACATTACACCTATCGCATTTATGCATCATGTTAACTACTCCGTTGATGGCAAGCATAAGAATGATAAATTTCACCCAAATTTCTATAGAATAAAATATCCTATTGCAAAAGGTAGAGGTAGAGACACTACGGTACCGATTGACTGGGATCATGAATATTTTTATTTTTATGATTGGAATCATGAAATTGAGCGAATATATGAATTAACTAAAAATACAGATATTTTATATTACACACCTGAGGGTTGTTCATTGCATGCAGCGCTTCAATTGTGTTGGATTATGGGAGCAAAAACAATTTATACAATTGGCTGTGATAGTAAAGAGCTTGGAGGTAAGCATTATGCAGATTATGATAAAAATAAGTTTCGTGATCAAGAAGTGTTGAAAGAAGGTCAGAGGAATTACGATAGTTATGTTCAAGGGACACTAATAGTTCAAGATTTCTTGAAGAAAAAAGGTGTAAATTTATTCAATCTATCATCAATTATCGGGTACCACATGATTGAAGAGCAATATGATTTATTGAATAATAATGCAGATATGAAGAAAATTGTTAGTAAGTTAGGGAAGATAAGTATACCGGATAAATATAAAAGATAATGGCTTTAAACGTATACATTGGAACAGAGGATAATCAGTTAATTCCACAGAAAGTACTTATGTACTCTATAAAAAAATATGCGAAGAAACAAGTTAATCTAATACCGTGTAAACAAGAAGTTGAGAGAGTTGGCGGTACCAATTTTGGTTTTGTGAGATTTTTTGTTCCCAGTTATAACAACTTTGAAGGTAAAGCAATATATATAGACGCTGATCAATTAATTTTTGATGATATCAATAAGCTTGCAGAAACATTAAGTGATGATTACACCATAGCCTTAGTTAATAATGCTGAGGGTAGTTTTGGTAAAAAACCAGTCGGACAAATCAATCAAACAAGTGTCATGGTTTTGAACTGTGAAAAGTTAAAAGATTGGATACCAGAGTCATTATTTGATAATGTAGTTCCAAATAAAGCAGAACTCAAAGAAGGCCAAATTCATTATAAAAACTTTATGAAACTTGATTGGTTCGATCAGACAAAAATTCAAAGTATAGACCCTGCATGGAATCATTTTAATATTGTTAAAGATAATACGAAACTCACTCATTTTAGTCACGTCAGATCCCAGCCATGGAGAAATCCATCGCATCCATTAACCCGTTTTTGGTATAAATGGTTAAGAGAAGCCGTACATCACGGAGATATCAGTCGTCTAGAGCTTGTCTCTGAAATATGGAGAGGACATATCGATAGAAGATTTTTACGTTGCATATTATAATTTCTGTAATATGACAAACTACAATGTAATAATTGATGATAGATACCAGCCTGAGATCCATAAAGCTGTCTTACAACAATTTTCTAAAAATCTATCTAAGAAAACGAATGTTAATGTAGTCTGTTCATCTAATATGAATCATGAGACTGAATGGATAAATATTTCAAAATACGCATCACATAAATTATCGGCAATTTTAGAGGCTTTTAGTCCAGCATTAAATACATATTCTCTCTACATACCGGGGCATGTTATTCCAGCAGATATTAATATGGATATGTCTATTACAAAAGATATTGCTACACATGATTTTCAGAATATATCAGGTTTAGACATAACGATTGTAAACAATTCAAAGAGTTCAATTAGAAATTTTATGAAAGATGTTGAGCAGCTCAGTTATAATGAAATAAATGACTACAAGCTGGAAGCAGAATACCTCCCAGAAAATATACTGAAAAGTGATATTGTTTCAGCATCATTAATATCAGACAGGCCTTGGTACTATCACTCATCGAGGTATGTAAAATTATGGAATGAATGTGTTAAAAGTGCCTACGAAAATGGATACTTAAAATTGGATGTTATCGAGAAAGATATAAGAGATGGATTGATTAGACCATCGTGTTTATATGATTTTCAGAATATTATACATGAGAATGATGTTCAAACTGATAACAAATTCTATGACAAAACCTTTACTCCTCCTGAGTATAAAACTACAAAAAAACAACTTTCGATCCTGAAAAAGCTAGATTTAGAAAAAAATAAAGCTCTCAATTTACAATCAGCTATACAACAGTCTAATCACAATTTTAAACATATAATCGCTAAACTCAGACGATTACCGTCATTAGCAAAAAAAATAATTTATAGTATTAAAAAAATAATAACTAGATTGATGTATGTCACTGTGTATTATATTAGAAATTTTTTTATCAAGACAACATATTATATTTATAAGTATACTTTTAGATCTTTGGTTAAATATTTATCTAAAGATAAGGACGGTGCAAAATTCAAAGATTAATATATTGTTCCCTAGAACTTTTGATAAGAGATTTTAGAGTCAGATTCCGAAGAACATTCTTGAGTATAATTTGGTTACTCCTACCATTAATTACACTTACTGGAGCAGCAGTTTTTCTTAGTTTAAAATTCTCTACATTGACAGAATTCTCAATTGGGCAATATCTTATAAATTTATTAATTGGTCTTATGCTATGGCAACTAATGGCAGATGCTTGGCTAGAACCTATGAGATTTGCCAGGAGGATTAGGTTAATTTTAATTTCCTATCCATTAGATAAGAATGTGATATTACTAGCTGGCAATTTATCGGCGTTGTTTAATTTTCTAATAAAAATACCAATAGTTATACTTACAATGATTTTATTTGATCAAACTTTTACTATTAACTTCTTAATGATTCCAGTTATAGTTTTATTTATAATTTGCCTTGGTACCTCCTTATCATGTTTTATGACTCCATTGAGTTTAGGACTTTTAGATATAAGATATTCCGCACCCATAATTCAATATGCCCTGCTTTTAGCTACGCCAATATTTTATGTACAGTTTGAAGCAGGATTTATATCTCTATTGAATGCTAGTAATCCCTTCACTTATGTAATCCCGCTATACAGAGATATAATTTTAGGTGTTGATTTTAATTTTTATGATTTTATTGTGATTACACTGCCAATTATTTTATTTTTGTTGATTAGCTTAAAATACTATAAATCAAAAATCGGTTTAGCGGTAGCATATATAGGTAGGTAAAATGAGTAAGCCTATGTTACAGCTTAAAAATATTTCACGATTATTTCCTAGAGACGTTTCCGAGACGGGTTCCTCACTCTATAGAGAAATGGTATTTCCAAAATCAATGATCAAATCAAATAGTATTGACTATTTTCATGCGATAAAAGATATCAATATATCACTACATAAAGATGAGAAAATAGCGGTGCTAGGAACTCATTTATCAGGCAAATCAACTCTAGCTGCGGTTGCTAGTGGAATGATAGATCCAACCACCGGAACTATATTATCCTATGGGAAAAAACATCTAATTAATGGTAGAGCGTCTGCTGGGTATAAACCAATGTTAAAAGTTATTGAAAACCTTAAACTACAAGCAATGTTTTTGGGATACTACGGTGAGAATCTAGAGATAGCTATAGATAGTGTTATCAAAAAATCTAAGTTGAGTTCTGATGATGTCGAACAAACCACTGGGAATGTATCTCAACATATTATCAGACAATTAGCATTAATCTTATCATTAGAGGTAAACTCAGAAATAACAATCTTCGATAATGTAAGTAGCATAGGTGTAGGGCCAGTTAGACAAGATATAGAAGCTTATGTTAGAGACAAAATACTTTCTTCCACATCAATAATAATATCAAGCAATCCAAAATTAATTGATGGAATTACTGATAAGAATTATATATTACATTTCGGAAAATTATATGGACCTTTTAAATTAAACGAAGCTATGTCGCATTATGTCCAGTTACCAAGTGATGATGTAGAAAGTGATCATGATAACCTACCGCCTAAAAGGAATAATAATGAACGAGTTGTAGACATAGATGATATCAATATGATTGAGGAGGATGAAATCGAAATATCTGATCCTTGGGTTGAAAAGTTTGCATTGAAGCAATCAAAAAAGACTGAAAAAGAAAATTTGAGGAGAATCAAATCTTCTGACAGAGAAGAAAAATATAAAAAAAGAGGAAAGCTTGATAAATATATAAAGATATCAAAGGAAAATTCACTCCCGATAATTGAGATGGGTGATATATTTGTTGACAGTAAGGAATATTATTATCGATATACTTCATTAATAAGGGAAAAATTTGACTCTTTGAACATTAGACTTGATCTGAATATCATGGATGATGTAATTATTTCAGAGTTTGTAATTACCTTGCATCCAGAGTTCGAAGATGAGTTAATCAGAAAGAGCATTCTCATAAATAGTATATCTTTAAAAAAAGGTGATAAGTATAATCTTAACTTTGATATCGAAATACCAGAACTTAAGCCATATAGATACCTAATAGCAATCACACCAATTGAGGATAATGGAGAATTTCTTGTAAAAAATAGAATAAAATTTATTAAATTTGCCATACTGGGTCATGGTATTATAGACAATCATATAGACATGAAACTCAAGTTTAACTCATTTTGTAAATAATTTATGGCTTCAACGAATATTGATGATTGGATAATTGATAACTCTGAATATATCGGGAAACGCGCCCTAGAGATTGGATCTAAAAAACATAAAGATGACACAGATTTAAAACTTGATAACCTTCTTAAAGAGAATTCACCAGATACTAAACTTGTAGGCTGTGATTTTGAAAAAGGAGATGGAGTTGATGTTGTTATTGATATAACTGCACCAATATCAGAAATAAGATCTGCGTTAGGAGTTGAGGCGTTTAATACCATTTTTTGTATAAGCGTTCTCGAACATATCCCAGATATATTTAAAGCTGCTGAAAATATAACTGAATTACTGAGACCTAGAGGATCTCTTTTCATTTCAGTTCCATTCATACACCGATATCATGGATATCCTGCGGACTATTGGAGATTTACACCTCAGTCACTTCTCTATCTATTTCCTAATATAGATTTTAGACACTTTAAGTGCTCAAATATTACTACTTTTGAAAAGGGAGATAAGATGCAGATTGATGACAAGAAAAGTTTTAAGCAGATGAATAGATTCCTCATTCGACCTAATTCTCCAGCAGATGCTGAGGAAAGAAAAAATGCGAAAAAAAGAGGTGAATTTGTGCCATACTCTATGGTGCCGTCTTATATTAATCTAATGGGTAAAAAGAAAGAAAATGAAAATAAGCATAGGCATCCGAATATACTAAGAAAGAGAGTAAATAAACTGTTACGTACCTTTAAGATTCCATATCAATGGAAAATCTAGAAATTACCAATGTCTTTAAATTTTTTGAAGACAATCCTAAATTAACGCAAGATCAGTGGTTAGTACTTGGTAAAGGACCTTCCTTAGATAGGGTAAACAAATATAATTTAACAAAGTATAAGATAATTACCCTGAATGACAGTATAACAGTTTGCAAAGATGTAATATTAGGACATTTTATTGACTTGGATGCCTTTGAAAGATGTTCTGGAGAAATAGCTTTAAGAAAAGATATATATATTGTTATGCCATGGTATCCGCATGTTAATTCACGACCAGGTACAAAAAAACTTATTGATCTCATTGAGACTAATTCTATTCTAAAGGATCTTGCAAAGGAGAAGAGGCTCTTATGGTACGATTTAATGACTTCTGAGCATAGAACTGGAGAGTTTCCAACTATCAAAGCTGTTTATTTTAGTGCTGAAGCTGTATTTGATATCCTTAGGAAAGTTGGAATAAAATATATCAAATCTATCGGTATTGATGGTGGGGTTGGTTATAGCAATTTTTTCAATGATATTGAGAAAGACAGTCATCTCCTTAATAAACAAGAATCCTTCGATAATCAATTTAGTAAGCTTGCTGATATAATTTTTAAATCAGGAATTACACATACACAGCTACATGATGATTCTGCTATAAAAGTATATATCGGCTGTACAGTGAGGGAGCTTCTGCCTGCAAAAGTGTTAAAATATAGCATCGAGAAACATTCACATGTATCAGTCGATATTAAATTTCTTTTTGAATCTGATATTGTCATACCCAAAGTCACAAGAAAAGAAAATCTCGCGCGAACACCTTTTTCTTTTCAGAGATTTTTAATACCAGAAATTAGTAATTATTTAGGTAAAGCGATATACCTAGATGCTGATATGTTGGTATTCAAAAATATAATTGATATATGGAATAATGATTTTAATGATTCAAATGTACTATTGTGCAAGGATAAAAATCAACGGAAACCTCAATTAAGCGTTATGATGCTAGACTGCTCAAGTCTTAAATGGAATATCGAGTATATCGTCAGCCAGCTTAATAACAATGAACTTACATATAATCAATTAATGCATGATTTCGCTATTGCAGACTATGATATGAAAATTGATGAAAGTTGGAATTCTGTGGACAAGTATAATCATGAAACATCATTACTTCATTATACAGATATGACTAAACAGCCATGGCTATCGTCTGCGAATCATCTTGGATATAAATGGATGGAAGTATTATTTGATGCTATAGACAATAATTCTATATCACTTGATTTCATTCACAGAGAAATTGACAAAGGCCATATTAGGCCCTCATTACTATATCAAATCAATAACCGAATATCTAACAGTTTACTATTAACAAAGTCGATACTAAGGCTTGATAAAAATTTTAAACCTATTCTTGAAAATAGTAAAAATATCAACCCCTGGAAGAGCTTACCAAGATGGTTTCTATCAAAAGTAATTGATAAGTATTATAATTCATTCTTATACAAGATAAAAATAAGAGCGGAAAAATTATTTAAAGATGCCTACAAAGACTAGTTATCTACCTATCATAAGATTAATTTGCATATCTTTATTTTTTTCTTTTAATTTTATTGATAGGGAAATAAGTAATGTATTCCTAATAGCAACATTACTATTCTGTGTCATAGATTATCGTGACCTTGTAAATAAGATTCGAGAAAATAAAAAAATCATATATCCTATCGTTTTATTTTTTTTATGGATTCTAATGGTAGCATTTTATCACAAGAGTCCAATCCATGAACTTGATAACTATACTAGACTATTACTTCTCATCCCTCTTTTGATGATAAATTTTGAAAGGAAATATTTTAAAATACTGATTTATGTTTCTGCACTAGCTGCTATAGGACATGGTATTTTATATGGTGACGTAGAAGAAAGATACATAGGCACATCGAGTAGTCAAATTACATATGCCTACCTGATAATTACTTTACTGGTTCTGATTATAAATAACACAAATACAATTAGAAAGAGTCCAAAAAGTTTTATATTTTCTCTAGTTATGATCGCAGGATTGATATGGGTTTGGACTCTTACAGGAACAAGAGGACCATTGATAACATTGATCTTATGCTTATCAATAATTTTCTATTATAAAAAGAGTTTTTTATTACCTGTCATCGTATTAGTTCTAACAACTTCACTAATATATTTAAATAATGACTTTTATCAACGTTTTAATACTTTATATTATTCTATTTTACAAACAACTACGGATATCGAGGACTTATCTTATCTTGAAAGGAAAGCTTATATTAATTATGGATTTCATACAATTGAAAGATTCCCTCTTTCTGGAATTGGTCCAGATAATCTTGAAAATGAAATGGCTGAATACTTTCAAAAGAACTCAATTAATGTTGTCTCTCAGGATCATTTACATAACGACTACATAGATATATCTGCTAAATTTGGCATACCTGGTCTTATATTACTTTTAATTATTTATCTTTCCTTATATAAAAAAATCATAGGAGATAATCAATCTACAAGTATGCTCCTGTTAATTATATTGATCTCTTCGCATTTGACACAGAGCCAATTTGCTCATCATCAAATCATAAGTTTTCTAATTAGTATGATTTTTGTTACATTGAACACACGAAGTTATGATTTACAATCAAAAGAAAAGAAAAACTCCTTAAGATAGCAATTATGTATATCTCGATGGGGTATGCTATTCTTATATTTAATTTTCTTTTCTGAATTAAGCTCAGGAGGCACGTATAAAGAAGGTAGTTATATTGGGTGCTAATGGTCAACTAGGGAAATGCCTGGCAAATTCATTAAAAGATGAATACCGCATAGAAACTTATACAAAGGAGCAATGTGATATTACAGACCATCAGACTGTAGTTAATCTAGTGTCTAAAGAAGATCCTGATATTATAATTAATTCAGCTGCCTATACTGACGTTGATAAAGCAGAGAAAGATTTGTCTACAGCTGAAAATGTAAACTCTCAAGGACCTAAACTTCTTTCTGATCAATTAAAAAAAACAAATAAACTACTGATACACTATTCTACTGATTATGTATTTGATGGACAAGCTAACTATCCATATAAAGAAAGTGATGCACCCTCACCTATAAATAATTATGGACGTACTAAATTACTTGGAGAAAACTATATTATAAATAGCAATATAAATTATCTTATATTTAGAACAACATGGGTATATGATATTAATGCGAATAACTTTCCAAATAAAATCGTAAAATTATACAAAATGAATGACCCTCTTAAGGTTGTTTCTGATCAGTATGGCGTCCCGACGAGTGCTAGAATGATTGCAGATGTAACAAAAACTTGTATAGGGAAATATTTCTCATCAGAAGAACCTAAATTAAATGGACTTTATCATCTGACTCCTACTGGTTCAACTGATTGGTATAGTTTCTCAAAGTATATTATAGATGAATTGAACAAAAAGAAATATTTTAAAAAAATAAATAGAATACTACCATGTGATACAGAAACATATAACTTGCCTGCAAAAAGGCCAAAGTACAGCCTGTTAAATTGTCAAAAAATTAAAAAAAACTTTGATATAGATTTACCTCATTGGAAACATCATGTTAATTTGTTTGTAGAGGAAATATATAAAAATAAATGAGACATTTTAAAACTGATATTGCAGATGTGATAGTTTTCGAGCCCGATGTTCATAAAGATGAGAGAGGTTGTTTTTTTGAATCTTTCATAGATAGCTATTTCAATGATATTGTTGGGAGAAAAATTAATTTTGTTCAAGAAAATCAATCTTACTCTAATAAAAATGTTCTGAGAGGAATGCATTATCAAAAATCACCAATGCAGCAAGGTAAACTTGTAAGAGTTGTAGCTGGTTCGGTCTATGATGTTGCATTAGATATCAGGAAAGAATCACCAAGTTATGGTAAATGGATTTCAGAGGTTCTTAGTAATGATAATAAGAGACAACTCTGGATACCAGAAGGCTTTGCACATGGATTTCTTAGTCTAGAGGACAATTCTCAGGTGATATATAAAACTACTAACTATTATTCGAAAGACCATGAAGAAGTGATCAAATATGATGATAGTAATTATAATATTGTATGGCCTATCAGGAGTTTACCTATTCAATCAATTAAGGATAGTACATAGACTGCTAAAACTAAATTTTACCCAATCTCACACCAACGCCTTGTCTGTTTGAGAGATTATCTAGCCATTCTTGATTATTTAAGTACCATGAGACAGTCTGCTCGACACCTTTTTTGATGTCAAATTTAGGTCTCCATGAGTAGTTATTTAGAAGCTTCGAGGCATCGATACCATAATGAAGATCATGTCCAGGTCTGTCGGCTACAAATTTTATGTTCGATTTGAATGATTTAATTGGTTTTAATTGTTTATCAAGAATTTCACAAATAAGATTAACAAGAGATAAATTACTCATTTCACAATTTGAACCTATATTGTATGTCTCTCCATTTTTGCCTTGCTCTAACAATAGAAGCAGTGCGTCTGCATGATCATCAACATGTATCCAGTCTCTTATATTCTCACCTGTTCCATATATCGGTATGTCTTTATTATTAAGAGCGTTAAGAATTACAACTGGTATAAGTTTTTCAGGAAATTGATATGGTCCGTAATTATTTGAGCAATTAGTGATAATAGCAGGTATTTCATATGTATTAATCCATGATCTAACTAGATGATCGCTGGATGCTTTTGATGCAGAATATGGATTTTTTGGATTATATTTTGTTTCCTCAGTAAACCTGATACTATTTTCAACATTACCGAATACCTCATCGGTAGAAACATGATGAAATTTATAAGACATATTTTTTTTATTTTCATGCCAATATTTTGTAAAAGCATCTAGAAGTACATATGTCCCGATTACATTTGTTGTTAAAACATCGTCTGCAGAATCTATAGATCTATCAACATGACTCTCAGCTGCTAGATTGATTAGAAAATTAGGCTTATAGTCAAACAAAGTCTCTCTGACATCAGATTTATCTCGTATGTCTATCTGCTGGAAACTATAATTTTTATGATTTTCAACTTCTTTAAGATTTTCTAGACATGACGCATAAGTTAGAGCGTCTAAATTCAAGACTTCATGACCCTGTCGTATAGCTCTTCTAACAACAGCTGACCCTATAAAACCTGCGCCACCAGTGATTAATATTCTCATTTGCCTCTCTTAAAAAGAGTTTCCTCAACACACTCACATAGTATATGACCAACAATAGCATGAATCTCTTGAATCTTAGTTGTTTCACTCGACGGAACAGATATAACAACATCAGAGTATTTTTCAACTTCTTCAGTATACTCACCTGTTAATGCAACTACGTTTGCAACATAGTTAGATGCAACGGAAATCATATTGATTATGTTTTTTGATTTACCAGAAGTTGAGTAAACCACTAAAGTATCATTTTTAGATCCAAGGCCTATCAGTTGTCTTAGAAAGACATCCTCATATCCATAGTCATTTGCGATACATGTCAAATTGGATGTGTTAGTAGTCAGAGCAATCGCAGGTAAAGGATTTCTATCAAAATTTAATCTTCCAACAAGCTCAGCACATATATGTTGGCAATCAGCTGCACTGCCGCCATTTCCAGCCAGTAAAACCTTGCCCTCTTTTTTATATGAATTTATCAACAATGTTGCAGCTTTATCGATTGAATCTAAGAAACTTTGAGATGAGAAACTACTCATAAAGACAGATTGGGTTAATGACAAAGATTTCTTAATAAATTCGGGATTGTTCATAAGCAGCTTTATTCAGTGTAGTATACCATAACTTTTCAAAACTTCGTTTTATTAAGAAGTGCACAAGTGCCAGTAGTTCCATTATTCGTAGTAATTTTTCCAGATACTCTATTGATTTTAGCCTCCGTATCATTGGAGCTTGCAACAATAAATGCTTCATTGAATTCTACTTCAAAAATCTTTTCAGCTACGCCATCAACATTTTTGAATATTTTATTTTTTTCATTAAAAAGGTATGTAAATTCAGACCCATTTATATCACACAAGATATAAATTGTATCTGTTCTATATTCTTCAATTCTTTTTGTAATTATTTTTTTATCATCCATTTTATCTACTGTAATTTCCTCTTTTTGATCAGGTATATCTTCAATAAATATCTCATTTGTTGAATCTCGAGAGACGCAGTATTCGAAAGGAATCTTCAGAAGACCTGAATCAAACAGATGAAGAGAAATTCCTCCGTCTTTGATCATAAAGAAATGATTTCTATATCCTCTGTAATACTCTCCTTGCTTGACATTAATAGAAAGACATATTCTATATCCAGTATAACTATCTCCTAAATGATCTATACTTAATTTTTCAGGTTCATTGATAAATTCAACTTTAGCCTCTTTATAGTTATCAAGATTTTTAATTAAATAGTCTTTTAATATTTTTTGGTAATTATCGGGCAATTCACCATAACTCACTTGCCTAGTATCGTAATTTGAGCTTGGTGTTAAAATCGATGGAGCTGGTATTTGGGTACATGATGAAAGAAGTAGCAGAATTATAATAAAATTAAAACTTCTCATTTGCCCAGGGCCGGAGTCGAACCGGCACGAGATTGCTCTCGAGGGATTTTAAGTCCCTTGCGTCTACCAATTCCGCCACCCGGGCTTAATGATTGTGTTACCGAAATGATATTTTTTTTTCTAGGTAGATACATGTTTAGTGATATTTTATACTAATATCCCCTTTTGTCTAACATTACCATTATCGTTTTAAAACAGATTTCGAGCTCTATCCAAATAGACCAGTTTTTAATATAAAATAAGTCATACATTAGTTTTTGCTTTGCGTCACCCTCGCCATGACCATATCTAAACATAACCTGTGCCCAACCTGTTATACCGGGACGGACGATACTTCTAACATTATAAAAATCAATTTTTTCTCTGTAAACATCAGCAAGTTTAACCCATTCTGCTCTAGGTCCAACCAAGTGCATTTCTCCTTTAAGGATATTTAAAATTTGAGGAATTTCATCAAGGCGATATTTTCTTAGAGTCTTACCAAATGGAAATGTTGCAGTATCATTAACCTCTATACTTCCGTCCTTATCCATGCCACTATGCATAGTCCTTATTTTATGCATCTTAAATTGAGCATTACCAATTGAATACCTATCTTGATTAAATATCATGGACCCTTTTGGTGACTGAAATAGCTGAACGAAAAAACTTATAACAATCAGTAAAATGAGAAAAGGCATGATTATAATCACCGCAGATAAATCTATGAATCTTTTTTCATAGTATACAATATCTTTATATGGACGAAGTGTAAGTATGGATGTACTTTTCTCGGTTATATAAATCTTTCTAAGAAATTCCTCCATAAATTCTTCTACTGTATATAACTCAGTTTCTATCATATTTTCTTCAATTTTTTTTCTATCTTTTTCTGTTACCTCTATAGTATTAATGACTAATAGTTTTTTTTGGTATCCTTTGTTTGATACTTTTTCTGAAAAATCATCAATTGAATTATAGAAGAATAAATCATAACCTCTATCAGATAGAGATTTTATTTCATAGTCATTGAATTTATAGTGTTGATCAATTATGTATATTGGCTTTCTATTTCTAATTAAATAGAGTTTTATCTTAATTATATATCTTATGAAAAGTATAATAATAGGTATTGATATCCAGCTTGATAATATATACATATCAATAATAATACTCTGGGATAATGAATATATAAATTGTATTACTGCAGCTGATATTGATGTGATAAACGATATTCTAAGTTTTTCACTAAAGTATGAACTAAAAAAATATTCTTTATAAAAACCAAACAAATAGGACGTTATTATAAGAGCTATTGAATAAACCAAAAATAATATTAGATAGTCTATAGAATTAATTCTTCCTGTGATCAATACGTAAGCGTAGCCAAACAAAATAGGTACAAAAAAATCAAAAAACCCTAATAAAATCCTCATATAAACAAAATACCTTACATTAGATATAAATTATATATATTTAGAGAAATAAGTTTAAAAATACTAAGCTTGAGAGTTAGCCAATATGAACAGCTTTGCGTTTAGTTATTTTAAATCTCACATCTGAGTTCAATATAAAAAATCATATGATTAATGAAATTATTAAAATTGATAAAGTAATAAGCATTAATGTTTGCTGTCTAATGTCTGCTACTACAATCCATCATATGTGTCATCAAATCGAGTAATATCATCCTCTTCAAGATAGTCACCAATTTGTACCTCAATCAACTGCAATGGTTTTGATCCTTTATTCCAAAGCTTATGTTTATCTTCTTTATCTAAAAAAGTCGATTGATTTCTTGTAAGAGTATAAATATCATTATTTTTTTGAACTTGTGCGGAGCCCTCAACAACTATCCAATGCTCAGCTCTTTGCTTGTGACTCTGAAGTGATAATACGCCATTAGGATTTACATTAAGGAGCTTTATCTGATAATTTGGAAGTTTTAATAATGATTCATACCAACCCCAAGGCTTGTGTATCTTTCTTATATTTGTTGATGAAAAAATCTTATGATCAGATAATATATTTTTTATGTCATTTAATCTGCTTTTTTCAATACACAAGGTCTTTTGATTAGCAACAACACAAACAATGTCGCGTAAGCCAACGCCGATAACCTCATGATTACGATCATAAGACTTTACAAAAGAATTTTTTGACTCTATCAAGAGATCTGATGCTGAATTATCTGCAATACTTTTCCAATCACCAAGGTCAGACCAGTATTTTTTATACTTATAACAACCTATATTTTTAATATTTTCTAATACAGCAACATCAAATGATAAATTATCTAAATCTTCCCATGATTTAGAGATTATTCTACTGACTTTAGCTTCATATTTAATCTCTTGTGATATTTTATATAAATTATTAAATAATTCTGGATTTATATTTTTTACTATTTTTAGGAGCTTCGAAGTTTTGAATAAAAACATTCCAGAATTCCATAAGTAGTCTTTTGAACCAAACATTTTATCTGCAGTATCCTGATCCGGCTTTTCATGAAAGCTTTTTACGATTGATAAACCAGAATCACTTGTAGTTTTAATATAGCCATATTGACTTGATGCATGCCTCGGTGTAATGCCAAATATAATAATATTAAACTCATCTATTGATTGAAAAGATGATTGAATCGAGTCATGAAA
>CENW01083446.1_pt1 | contig 20227 bp, 20 predicted proteins | sample 530241 | NCBI WGS metagenome assembly CENW01 (sample SAMEA2619818, study PRJEB7988) | marine metagenome | isolation source: saline water (ENVO:00002010), including | reverse complement strand
TGAGACACAGATTCTTAACACCTTACTATCCTGGTGCTTAAGATTTGGTACAAAAAATGCAACTAGCCTTTATATAAAGGCTAGTTGCCCTTAAATGAAAAATAGCGTTGAGGGGTGGAAGGCCGTTGACGTGACTATCCGCTAAGTAGTCCAACCTCCCACCCTTTAGACTTCAATAATAGCTTTTATCTATAGACAAAATCAACAAAACTTTATAATATTGTTTTTTTTGATTATATTCCTATTTATGAGTCCCATAATTGTGACAAAATGTAAATGTTCCAAAAATAATATTTATATAAATATTCCAAAAGAAAAGTATTTTAAGGGAAGAATCAATCCCGATGGATGGGAGCTTGAATACTCAAAACGTGTTAAAGAAGAAAAGAATCAATATTATAAAGAAAATATTAAAAAAAATGGGGATCAATGGACAGTAGCGAGTAAAAACTATGTAATTTGTGAAGAATGTGGTGAAAAAATTGAAATTTGACAAAAAAAAAGAGAGGTACCGCTAAATACCTCTCAGAGTGTTTACGGGGATGTTTAACCATCTCCTACCTACGCTTATCCTATTGTAGCATAGTTGGTATTTTAAATTCAACAATTTTTTTAATTTTTTTTAAATACCTTTGGGAGAAACAATTTTTGGGTGCAATTTTCTCCATCGTAAATTATTGAGGGCGTTAATAAAGGCTTTTGCGCTTGCTACAATTACATCTGTGCTAGAGCCTTTTCCTCTTGCTGTATGATTATCCTCTTTAATTATTACAGACACCTCTGCTTGTGCATCCATTCCACCCGTGACAGAAGCAACGTTATATGAATCAAGTTTTGGAGTAATTCCAGCGGCCTTACATATTGATTGGAAAACCGAATCTATAGGACCATCTCCACTTTCTTCAACTACTATTATTTGACCATCAATATTTAACGATAACTTAGCGGTAGGTTTTTCATCTGTTCCAGAAGAACACGCTAAAGAATTTAGTTTATAAAAGTCTCCCGATCTAACAAATTCTTCATTTATTAAAGCCTCTATATCCTCATCAAAAACATATTTCTTTTTATCACATAATTCTTTAAATTTTACGAAAGCAATCTCAAATTTATCCTCTGAAAGCTTATATCCAAAATCATTAAGCCTATCTTTGAAAGCATGTCTTCCAGAATGCTTACCAAGAACAATATGATTCGATGGAATTCCGACTTCGCTAGCTTCCATTATTTCATATGTATTCCTTTGTTTTAAAACTCCATCCTGGTGAATCCCTGCTTCATGTGCAAAAGCGTTGGCTCCTACAATTGCCTTATTTGGCTGAACGTTTACACCAGTAACAGTGCTGACAAGTTTACTGCATGGATAAATATTTTTAGTATTTATACCAGTTATATATGGATTAAGATCATTTCTAACCTTTAATGCCATTACTATCTCCTCTAAAGAAGCATTACCTGCTCTCTCTCCCAGACCGTTAATTGTGCACTCGACCTGTCTTACGCCTTCATGTATCGCAGCCAAAGAATTTGCAACCGCTAGTCCAAGATCATTATGGCAATGTACACTTAGGATAATCTTATCAATTTCTTCAGTTCCATTTTTGATATACTTTATAATTTTAGAAAATTCTGATGGAACTGTATAGCCAACAGTATCTGGAATGTTTATTGTAGTTGCACCACTTTGAATAGCAACTGATATTGCTGAACATAAAAAGTCTAGATCCGATCTTGTGGCATCTTCGCAAGAAAACTCAACATTTGATGTATATTTGGAAGCATGTCTGACTGATTGACCAATAATTTCAAGAACTTCGTCTTTCGTTTTTTTTAATTTATATTTTAAGTGGATATCAGAAGTAGCAATAAAAGTATGGATTCTAGGATTTTTTGCATTTTTAATAGCCTCCCAAGCTCTGTCTATATCTTTGATGTTTGCCCTGCTTAATCCAGCAACTTCACAATCTTTAATTTGCTCTGCAATTAATTTTACGGAATTGAAATCTCCTTCAGATGCAATTGGAAATCCAGCTTCAATTACATCAACACCTAATTTTTCAAGCTGTAATGCAACTTTAACTTTTTCTTCCTCGTTCATACTACAGCCTGGAGCTTGTTCACCATCTCTTAGTGTAGTATCAAAAATTTTCACAAAGTTGCCCATAGAATTAGAAATATAAGTTAACCTTCAATTTTGTCAATTTTGGGAAATAGTAAATTTAATTCACCAATCTTCTTATTAACAGCTAAAGGTGCTATTTGGTTTTCACCAGTAAAAGAACTTTTATCTGAATCTAAAGAGATATTAAGCGCATTTAGAATTTTTTCAGAAGAATCTGGCATTACAGGATAAAATAAAATTGAAATTATTCTAATCATCTCAAGTGACGCTTTTAGGACAATTTTTAGGTCATTTAATTTACCTTCTTTGGCCAAAGACCAAGGTTTCATATCGTCTATATATTTATTTGTACTAGAAACAATATCCGAAACGGACTCCAATGCTTTACTAATCTCGACATTTTTAAAAAAAACCATATAATCTGATATTTTTTCATCGCACGTTTCAATTAATATTTTCTCTTTATCAGTAATTTCAGCATCAGGAATCAAACCATCTAAATTCTTATTAGTCATTGAGAAAACCCTGTTGACTAAATTACCAAAACTATTGGCCAAATCCGAATTAACTCTTGAAACTAGTGAACTAATGGAGAAATCACCATCATTTCCAAATGGAACCTCTCTGAGCAGAAAAAAACGAAATTGATCCAATCCGTATTTTGAAATCATTTCGTTTGGATCTATCACATTTCCCATAGATTTTGACATCTTTTCTTTTTCTACAGTCCACCATCCATGTGCTATTATTTGATTTGGTAATGGTAAATTAGCAGCCATCAAAAGTGCAGGCCAATAAATCGCATGAAATCTTAATATATCTTTTCCTACTATATGATAATTTGCAGGCCAATAATTTAAATATCTTTCTGACTTAACATCAGGATAGCCTAAGGCGGTAAGATAATTAGTTAAGGCATCAATCCATACATAAATTACATGGTTTTCATTACCCGGCACTTTAATTCCCCAATCAAAACTTGTTCTAGAAATAGATAAGTCTTTGAGACCCTGTTCGACAAAGCTAACTACTTCGTTAAATCGAGAATTAGGTTTGACGAATTCTGGGTTTTTATTGTAGAAATCTAATAATTTATCTCCCCATTCTGATAATTTAAAAAAATAGCTTGATTCTTCTACCCATTCGACTTTTGAACCTGAAGGAGCTTTACCATCAATAATTTCATTTTCTGCATAAAACGCCTCATCTCTGATAGAATACCAACCCGAATATTTATCTAAATAAATTTGATTGTTATTTTGAAGTCGAGACCAAAAATCCCTAACACTAATTGTGTGTCTTTCCGAGGTTGTTCTTATAAAATCATCATTAGAAAGATTTAAACTTTTCGTAAGATTTTGAAAGTTTGCACTCATCTGATCAACAAAATCTTGGGGCTCTATATCTTTGTCTTTAGTTACTTGTTGTATCTTTAATCCATGCTCATCAGTTCCAGTCAAGAAAAAGACCCTTTGACCTTTTAGCCTAAAAAATCTTGAGAGAGCATCACAAGCAATACTAGTATAAGCATGGCCAACATGGGGTATATCATTTACATAATAAATCGGCGTAGTGATATAAATATTATTCATCAATTTATACTACCTGATTCATAGTTTTTCTATTAGATAAATAGTAATTAAGAATCAACTCTTCAATTGCAAGCTTAGGGTTTAGATTATATTTTTTTATATTTAAAGATAAAAAATTTAAATCATTAATAAAATTATTATAAATTACAAGATTTGCTTTTGAATCTACTGAATTATTAATGTCTTTTTTTAATTTTACAAGGAGAAGGGAGCTTAGCTCCTCACATAAAAAGGACATAGACGTTCTGTCATTAATTTGGTCAATAAGATTTCCAACTTTATCCAAATCATTCAAATTTCTTTTCAATAAAATATCAGTAGTTTCACATAGCATTTGAATAATTGTATTATCAAATTTATCAATATTTCTAAGTGATCCATCCATCGACTCTAGAATTAGTTTCCTGTTCTCATCATCTACTATCATATCCAATATCTCAGCAACTATTTCATTTGGGAGTTTGTTTAAAGAAAAGAGTAACGATCTTGAAATCACGGTTGGTAATAAAATATTAGAATTCTCGACACTTAAAAAAAAAATTAAGTAGCTTGGAGGTTCCTCTAAGATTTTAAGAATTTTGTTTTGAACTATTTCTGTCATATTGTGAGAATTGTTGATAAAAACGATTTTATTTTTTGATTCAAAAGGGGGTTTATATATCCAATCGTCCAAGACAGAAATATCATCTACTAAAATTTTTTCGGGTCCAGCATCAATGATTAGTAAATCCGGGTGTATATTTTTATTTGTTTTTTCAGAGCTTGATAAAATTTTGCCAGAGAGATAAATAATGAGATCTTTTTTACCTATACCCTTTTTTCCTTCTATTATTATCGACCTTGAGGTTAAATTATTTTCAAAAATGAAATTAATATTTTCCTGCGTATCAAGATGAAAATTAACTATTCTTTCATTCATTTTTATAATTTGTCAAATTTTTCTAATCTTTTGAAAATACTAAATCTACTTTTTAATATCTTCCTTATGTCTCTTTGAACATCATTTATTGATTTTTCGCCATCTATTAAAAAAATTCTATTTCCTTGTTTTTTATATAGTGAGAGATATGACTTTCTAACCCTATTATGAAATTCGAATGATTCATCATCTATCCTGTTTCTTCCAGGTCTTTCAATTATTCTACTCAACGCTGTGTTTACTGAAATATCTATCAAAAATGTTATTGTTGGAATTACTCCCAAAGCTGCACTAAAACCTAGCTTTTTTACCATTTCTGGATCCAAGCCCCTCCCATAACCTTGATAAGCTATTGTAGAATCATAAAATCTATCACAAAGCACTATTTTACCTTCTGATAACTTGGGTCTTATGAATTCTTGTACATGTTGGGCTCTATCTGCACAAAATAATGATAATTCTGCAATTGGTTCAATTTCAATGTCATCATAATCTAATATAATTTTTCTAATTAAGCTTCCAACTCTTCCCCAGCCAGGTTCGCGAGTAGCTACTACATCGAAATGAATTTTTTCTAAAGTATTTTTTAAAAGATCTACTTGTGTAGATTTTCCTGAACCTTCAATACCTTCAAAAGTTATAAACACTAAGACTCCTTAATTTGAATTTGTTTTTTTAAATTCATAACTTCATTATAATCTAATTTAGAGGTTTTGCCTGTCTCCAGTTCACCTAGATTAATACATCCAATCGAAATTCTTTTAAGTTTGTTAACTTTCTTAGCATAGTACTTGAAAAAATTTTTAACAATATGGTTTCTACCCTCATGAATGGTGATTTTAATTATTGATTCCTCTATACAATTTTTTACTAAAGTGATCTTATTAGGTTTCAGAAAACCATCAGAAAGATTAGCTCCTAAACGCATTTTCTTTATTAATGCTTGACTAACTTTTCCTCTCAAATGACAAATATATGTTTTAGTAATCATGAAACTCGGATGTGATATTTTATGAGCAAAATCACCATCATTTGTGAGCAATAATAAACCTTCTGTATCAAAATCTAGACGGCCAATTGGAAAAATTTTTATACTAGTATTTGGTAAATAGTCTAAAATAGTTTTTTTCTTTTCGGCTTTCGACATAGATGTTAAGCAAAATCTAGGTTTATTCATAATATAATATTCAAAAATTTGTGGAGTTAAAATTTCACCATTGAATTTTACTATATCTTTGTCAGGATTTATCAATGTCTGTGGCTTAATTTCTAATACGTCATTAACTAAAACTTCACCATTCTGGATTATAGTATCAGACTTCCTCCTTGCAGCTACCCCACAAAGAGATAAGAATTTATTAAGTCTAGTTCTCATACTTAAAACTATTATTTATTATCAAAGTTTGAACATGTTTCCATTGTTATTCCTGCATGAGCCCAAGCCGCTCCTGCAGCCATGACCATAGCGATATTTATAGCTTCTGAAATTTCTTCTTTTGTAACACCTTCTTTGATACCATCTCTTATACAGCTTCTTATACACCATGAACATTTTGCAAGAATCGCACATGCTAGACCCATTAGCCCTTTTTTAAGTTTTTTAGAAAGATGACCATCTTCATAAACCAATTCGTGAAAGGCAGAAAACTTCTCGTGTTTTTCACCACTTAATTCATGAAAATCTGTAATTTGTGGTGTTATATTTTTTGAAAAGAAGAAACCATCAGTAGTATCTTCCTTATTTTGCATTTTATCAAAGTTTTCCAGGGCAATGCTTGAGTAAGCATAGGGCTGTCCCATAGATAATCTCATAGCAATAAAAACGGTTTCAGCAATTTCCTCATCCGTAGCACCACTTGCTTTGGCTAATTTTGTTCTTGACCTTATACAATATGGACAAGATGTCATGTGTGCACATCCAAGTGCGATTAATTGTTTATCTTTTTTTGAAATTAATCCCTCTTCGAATACTATATTATGATAATCTATCCATTTAGAATTAAGATCAGGCGCAGCTTTTTTTAGCATGGCCATATATTGTGAAATATCGTCTTTATAAATACTTTCTGTCATAAAAACCTCTCTGATTTATTAGATATTTTATCACACATTTATATTATGTATATTGATTGAAGTGAGCACTAAAATTGTAAATGAATTTATCCGAAAGTTTTCATTAGAAACCAGTAACATAGATAGACTTGACAATGATGCTTCAGAAAGAATTTATTACCGAACAGATAATAAAATTATTGCTTATATCCCAAAAAAAAAGGGGGAGTCTATTTACAATTTTATTAATGCCACAAAAATACTAAATAGCATAGGTATAAGGGTACCAAGGGTTCATATACAAGATAATGAACTTGAAATTTTATTAATTGATGATTTTGGAAATAATAAAATATCAAAAATAATTGATCAGTATGATATTGAGGAAATTTTAAAAAAATGTATTGATGAAATAATAAACATCCAATCCAATAAACCTAAAAATGACGTATTAATTTTTGACTTAAAAGCTATAATTGAAGAAACATTGATGTTTATTGACTGGTATTTAATTAAAGAAAAGAATATTAGTATTTCAAACAATGATAGAAATTCTTTTATTGATATAATCACTTCTTTGTACCATAAAGCTAAAATAAAAAATAATGTATATGTTCACAGAGATTATCATGTTGATAATATTTTTTATTTTCCTCAAGAGAAAAAACAGATTGGAATAATAGATTATCAGGATTTAAGTATAGGTCATGCCTCATATGACATACTATCGATATTAGAAGACACTAGGAATCCTATAGATAAAAAACTTGAGAAACGATTATTAAATTATTTCATTGTTAAATCTAAGTTTGATATAAATGAAATAATAAAAGGCTATAATTTTTTTTCTATTCAACGAAATTTAAAAATTATAGGAATTTTTTGCAGGCTTAAACATAGAGATAAGAAGTTCAAATACATGGATTTGATAGGAAATTGCAAAGAATTTATTTCCAGAATGCTAAAAAATTCTGAATATTATGATCTAAATTCATGGATTTTAAAAAAAGATAAATATTTTTAGAATTACAAAAATATGATATTTATATAATTTTGTTCAATAAATCTGAGGTAACTTTGATACCAATTAATTTTCCTTTATTGGTTGTTAATTCTTTGACAGATTTGGCAGATATAAATGGTATTTTTATTATTTCGTTACCAACAAGAAGTAAAGGTATAAAATGTCTTGCAAATTTTGGTATTTTTTCATTTACAAAAATATCTTGAAGTTTTTTTGATTTGTTTTTTGTATAAAAAATTTTGTCACCATTTTTAAATGTTCTAATAACAATTTTATCATTAGGGTTTAATTTAAAATATGAGTAATTTTCTTTTTTTAATTTTGTCGTGAACAAAATTTTGAAAAAATCGTGCTCTTCATTATCACTCCACTTAACCTCATATTTAAAATTCTTTTTGGGTATTTTTTTAGCATCATAAATATATAGTTTTTCATACCCTTTTTCTACAATTATATTTTTCTTTATAAAGACTTGGCCAGATGGTTTTTTAGACAACATTAAAGCATACGTATCTTCAACATTTTTAAATATCAGATTGTCTTTATATGAGAAATATTCTTTCAAAACCTTTGATATAATTGCATAATTTAAAGCTCTCGGAATTTTTTTCATTTCTTCTATTTTTATAATTTTAATGCTCTTAGATTCAATAATTTTGTTTTTAATAAACTTATCTACTTTATTATTTAAATAAGTATTAGTATTGCCAATAACTTTGATAGTATTTTTAATTGATTTGTTGAAATTCGGGTTCAATTGTTTTAACAATGGAATTATGTTTGCTCTGATAAAATTTCGTGTAAATTTAGAATCATTATTGCTTAAATCTTCGACCCATTGCAAATTGTTGCTTTTTAAATATTTAATAATTTCAACTTTTTCAATAGCTATCATAGGCCTATAGTAATAACCATCTAACTCTTTTATAGATTCAAGTCCCGTTAAAGATGTGCCCCTTATCAATCTCATAATAAAAGTCTCAGCTTGATCATCTAAATGATGACCTAGTACGATTTTACTGGCATTAAATTTATTAAGAGATTTCTCAAAAAATTCACGTCTTTTTAGTCTAGACATTTCTTCAATGCCTAGCTTATGTTTATGCGATAGCTTAGGAATATCAATTCTTTTTATCAGTAGTTTAACATTCATTTTTTTACATAATTTTTTAACAAATTCTTCATGAAGTTTTGATTGACCAATATCTATACCATGATTAACATGGCAGGCAATTATATTATAATTATTTCCGGAATTTAAAAATATATCGAGAAGAGCTACAGAATCCGAACCACCGGATAAACCTAATATAATTTTTGAATTAGGTGATAAAAATTTTGATATTTTAGAATTTAAATTTTGAAATATCTTTTTCATCATTTAAGGATAAGCCCCCAGATACAATTAATTTAAATGCATCATCTGCGGAAATGTTCAATTCTTTAATTTGATCCTTTGGAACGAAAATTAAAAAACCTGAAGTGGGATTGGGTGATGTCGGAATGAATACAGGTATTTTATCTAAATCTTTATTATTCAAATTTTGAGTCGCGAAACCAACAGTGAAAGTTCCCTTACGAGGATATTCAATTAACACCGCCTTTTGACTCTTTGGTCCATCTGAAAAAATAATCTTAGAAACCTGCTTCATTGTTGTAAAAATTGTGCTAGCTAGTGGTATTTTCGTTATTATTTTTTCACCCAAATTCAAAAGGAATTTGCCGAGTAAATTTTTTGTCAATATTCCAAGAATTGCTATAAAACCAATAAATGATATTGCAGCTATTAAAAAAATAAGGAATTGTGAAACATAAGGATTTATAAAATCTGGCATAACTAAAAATCTGGCAGGAGTAAAGTTCACAAAAGTATTTAGCCATTTTGTAATTTCAATTAATAAATAAATTGTAATTATGAAAGGGATAAAAATTATTAATCCGGAAATAAAGTATTTTCTTATAGCTTTTAAAAAATCACTCATCTTGATCACTTTGTGTAATGTTGTTTAAAGTTGCCCTTAAAATTTTACTTGGTCTAAAGACGATTGCCCTTCGCTTTGATATTTCAATTCTCTCACCTGTTGATGGGTTTCTCCCAACACGTGGCTTTCTAGTTTGTATTTTAAGAGAACCGAACTTGGGAAGTTTGACATCATCTCCTTTTGCTAACGACTCGACAATGATCTCAAAGAACTTATCAACAATTCTAACGGATTCTTTTAAATTAAGCCCCATTCTTTTGTGTAAAAGGCTCGCTAAATCTTTTTTTGTCATTAGCTTCTCACCTTGAAATTAAATTTATTCTGAAGACTCTTTATTATTGAGTCTGTTGCATTAACTACTTCGATATCCTCAAGAGTTTTATCGGTGGATTCGAAAGTCAGAGAGAACGATAAACTAATTTTATCATCACCAAACTTATCACTTCTGAATGAATCAAAAATTTTAACATCTTTTAAAATATCAATTTTTAGATTATATATTTCATCTATTATTTCGCCCGCGCTTAAATCAGAATTTATTATTAATGAAAAATCTCTTTTTACTTGTGGAAAATTAGAAAATTTATACATTTGCTTATTGTCGGGCACAAGATTATCTAATAAATCTAAGTTAATCAAAACACCTATTATTGGTTTTTTTATTTGAAATTGCTGTAATACTTTTGGATGGATTTCACCAAGTGTTCCAACAGTATTTTTAGAAATACTAATTTTTGTACTCTTGCCTGGATGATAAATTTTATTATCATCTTTGGATATCTCATCATATGAAATGTCTGATGTTTTTATTGATAAACTTGAAAAAATTTTTTGGACAGTCCCCTTTAAATCATAAAATCCTATTTCTGCTTTATCCCAATATAAATCATTTCGAGCAACCGATGAAACTATTCCTAGCTCTAAGCATTCAGAATCCTGATAGGTTTTATCAAACACTTTAGAAATCTCAAAAATGCCAACTGATTCAGAACCTCTGTTTATATTGTATAAAGCATTTTCAAGTAAAGACTGTAGAGTAGAACTTCTTAATTTACCAGTATCATTAGATAATGGGTTTAAAATTTGTATATCATTTGATGTATCGCCAGTAAATTTATTATTGTCTATAAAACTAAAATTTATCACTTCAGATAATCCAGCGGATGTAAGGATATTCCTTAATTTGTTTTTTAAAATTCTTTTGCTTGAGAAATCTGATTTAGGCTTTTCAGAAATTGGTATTTTTGGACTAATATTGGGAATAGAATTTAGACCATTTATTCTTGCAATTTCCTCAATCAAATCATAATCATAATTTATATCAGTTCTATAAGGAGGTATTGAAAATGTAACAAAGTCATTTTCATCATTGATCATATTTATATTAATACTTTCCAGCATGTTTATAATTTTGTTTTTTTCAATACTGATACCAATTTTGTCAGAAATCTTATTCAAGCCAAGAAGTACATGTTTTTCATAGTTAAGATTGGGTTTTGAATCATAAATCTCTTTTGTTAATTCACCACCACATAATTTTTTTACTAGCTGTACTGCATAATATAAATTTTTGGCCGTTAGGTGTTCTGAAATGTCTCTTTCGAATCTAAATGACGAATCAGTTGCAATATTTAAATTTTTTGTACTTTTTCTAATAGCCGTAGGCTCAAATGATGCGCATTCTAATAAAATGCATTTTGTCTCATGAGAAATTGATGTTCGTTTTCCGCCGATAACACCAGCAACTGCAATTGGACCAATACCATCTGAAATAGAAAGAGATCCTTTTGTCTTACATAAAACATTAGACAGTGTTTCAATTTCTGAATCAATTTTATCAGAAATAAAAATTTTAGATTTATCAATTAAATTGTAGTCAAACGCATGTAGAGGCTGACCAGTTGTTATCATAAAGTAATTTGTAGCATCTACCAGATTATTAACTGATGATATACCAAATTTAGCTAAAAAATTTTTTAGCCAAAATGGTGATTTAGTTACTGTCAAATTATCAATCTTAGCAAGACAGTATCTTCTTACATCATCTGAGTCTATAACTACATTCAACTTGTCTGAATCAAAATCAATATTATGAGAAGAATTTTTATAATTATATTCAGATTTTATATTTTTTTTTATAATCGAGGATATCTCTCTAGCGATCCCAAGACTACTTAAGCAATCTCCTCGGTTTGGAGTTATTCCAATATCCAAGATGTAGTCATTTAAGTTTCTTGATTTGTTCAATGGCTCGCCAATTTCAAAATCAGTGGATAGTATTAGGATGCCATTATCTATCTGATACGGTTGACCCAACTCTTCTAGTGAACACATCATACCAAAAGACTCTAAATCCCTTATCTTACTTTTTTTAATTTTCAGTCCGCTTGGTAATTTCGACCCAATTTTTGCAACGGGGATAATGTCCCCATTATTTATATTTGAGGCACCACATATGATCGTGAGCAATTCAGTTTTAGTATCAACTTCGCAAATTTGAAGCTTATCAGCGTTTGGATGTTTTTTGATGTTTTTTATTTGACCAATAACAATTTTATCGTCCAGAGACTCAAAATCACATTTATTTACTGAATCAACCTCGATACCTACCATGGTGAGCTTTTCTGAAATATCATTTACATCTAAAGATTCTTCGAAATGTTGCTGGATTGATGACATTGAAACTAACATAATAAATACCTAAACGTCCTAATATATTACTTTTTTTTATTTATTTTGTCATTTATTTTTATAAAAAAGATATCAACATTTTTCCACATCTTGTTGAAAAATCTGAGAAATATTTCGTAAACTACTGATATTATTGATTATTTTCCAATACAAAACTTTGAAAATAAGACGTCATATAGATCATTATTAGAAATTTCGCCAGTAATCTCAGCTATGTTGTTCAAAAAAAATCTAATATCTTGCGATACTAGCTCAAAAGGCATATCTTTACCAAATTTTATTTTAGATTGAGTTAAATACTCCATAGATTCTGTAGCAAGCAAAAATTGTCTTTTACTTGTCATAAAAGATTCTGTCGTATTTTTATGATTTATACTAGTATTTTTCAATATATATTTAAAAATATTTTTAACATTTTTATTTTGCTTCGCAGAAATATTTAGAAATTTAAAGTTTTTATTGATTTGATAAGATTTTAAATTTTCTAATTTTAATAATTTCCTATTGTTGTTTAATAGATCAATTTTATTATTTATAAATAAAATTGTTCCACGTGGAACATTATTCAATATTTTCTCAAAATGGAGCATATTTTTTTTTAGTTCTGCTAAATTTTGAGATAGATCTAATAAAATTAATATAAAATCTGAGTAATTTATTTTTTCAATAGATTTTGATATACCGATTTTTTCTATTAAATTCTCAGTCGCTCTTATTCCAGCGGTATCTGTTATTTTGAATTTCATTCCATTGAATGTAATTATATGCTCCAGGGAATCTCTAGTTGTCCCAGGGATATCAGTTACTATTGCTTTTTCTTCTTCTAAGATTGTATTAAATAGTGTTGATTTCCCCGAATTGGGACTTCCGAGCAAAAGAATATTAATACCATCGTTTATCAGAACACCTTTCTTATATCCTTCAATTATAGATTTTAAACTTATTTCTAAATCCTTATAAATTTTTTGTATGTTTTTTTTCTCTAACTTGGGAATAACGTCTTCTGGAAAATCTACTCTTGATTCAATCTCTGCAAGTAAATTAATACCTAAGTCTCTAATATTATTATATTTTTTATTTAATCCACCTGAAAAATTGATTATTGAATTCCTCAAAGATGCCGCGGAATCTGCGTTTATCATCTCGGATATTGCCTCTGCTTTCAATAAATCTACTTTATCATTCATGTACGCTCTATAGGTAAATTCTCCGGGCTTAGCAAGGCTAGCTCCTAACTTTTGCAAAATATCAATTATTTCTTTTGCAATAATGTCTCCACCATGCAAATGCAATTCCACAACTTCCTCGCCAGTATAAGAGTTTGGCGCATTAAATAACACACATAAGCCTTCGTCTATTTTTTTATTTTTAAATTTAAAAGAGCCATAATACATAAATCTTTGCTTAATTAGTTTTTTGGAAAAAATTTTTTCTACAATAGTTTTTGAATCTTTTCCGCTCAATCTAATCACAGAAATTGAGCCTATACCAGGAGATGTGCATATGGCGCATATAGATTCGCCATTTAATGAAATGGGCATAATAATATTATTTCAGAAAGTTATAGTTTCTCAAAGTTTTCTTTGCGCTATAAAGCTCGCTCAGATATAATTATTTGGTCGTATCACCCCATAATTATCGATAAATTGGAGGAAAAAATGAGTTTATGCTTTGACTTTTCAGAAGATCAAATTATGATGAGAGATGCAATTCAAACTTTTTGTAAAGAAGAAATTGCACCTTTGGTTGAGGAAGCTGAAAAAACTGAATCATTTCCTTTAGAACTATATCCAAAATTGGCTGAAATGGGGCTGTTAGGTATATGTTTTGAGGAAAAATATGGTGGATTAGGGTTAGATAAAGTAACCCAATGTATACTGGCAGAAGAATTAGGTAAAACTTGTGCTGGTATTGCCAAAGGTATTGCCGCTCATGTAGATTTAGGATCTCTTCCGGTAGCAAAATTTGGAACCGAAGAACAAAAACAAAAATATCTAGTGCCATCTATTGCTGGTGAAATGATTGGTGCATTAGCTATTACCGAACCAAATGCGGGAACAGATGCCAGATCAATCAAAACTAATGCTGTAAAAGACGGTGACTCCTGGATATTAAATGGAACTAAAACTTGGTGTTCTAACGGAGTAACATGTAATTATGTTATTGTCGCAGCCTACACTAATAAAGAAGATAAAAAAAATGGAATAAGTATTTTTATTGTTGATAAGGGATTGCCCGGATTTGAAGTTTCCAGAAAAATACACAAATTAGGTCACAGGTCATCTGATGTTGCAGAGCTTGTCTTCGAAGATTGTAAATTACCAGGCGATGCATTGCTTGGAGGAGAAGAAGGAAAATTCCAAGCTTTAATGGAAACTCTCATAGCTGCTAGAATTTCTCATGCAATAAAAAGCGTGGGTCTAGCAACCGCAGCTTTTGAATATGCTCTTGCGTATTCAAAAGAAAGAGAAGCTTTCGGAAGATCAATAAATAAATTTCAGGCAATTAGCTTTAAGCTTTCACAAATGGCAGTAAAGATAGAAACTGCAAGATTATTAGGGTATAAAGCCGCTTGGCTTTACGACCAAGGAAAACCTTGCGTTAAAGAAGCCTCTATGGCAAAGCTGTATTCAGCTGAAATTGTCCAATGGTGTGCTAGTGAAGGTATTCAAGTTCTTGGAGGTTATGGATATGCTACTGAATACGAAGCAGAAAGATTTTATCGTGATGCTAAATTATCATCAATAACCGAAGGAACATCCGAAATACAGCACGTTATTATTGCAAAGGAGCTTGGAATTTAATAATAGTTTGTTAATCTAAAAAATATTAAAAATAAGGAGAATTATAATGAGCGCACAAATACCAAATATAGAAGATACAAGAGAGCTACTCAAAAAAAACCAGATTGGTATAGTTGGAGTAGGAGAAACAGAACAAGGTAAGATACCAGGGAAAAGTTCATTTCACTTCCTTTCTGAGGCTTCAAAATTAGCTATCGAAGATGCTGGGCTAAAAAAATCAGATGTAGATGGAGTTATTACTGCATTTTCTTTAGTTGAAGAGACTTTTATGCATTGTACCACTTTTGCAGATTATATTGGTTTAAATCCAAAGTACTTTGAATCTGTCGCTATAGGTGGAGCTACGGCTGTATGGATGACAGCGGCAGCTGCAATGGCAATAAATTCAGGTCAAGCTGAAGTAGTTTTATGTGTAAGAGGTGATAATACACTTTCAGGCATTTCATCTACAGGAATGATTGCACTTATAAGAGAAATGTGTCATGGAGAGTTTGAATACCCATTTGGTTTAACTACTCCTGGAGGCTATGCACTTATGGCCCAAAGATATTTACATGAAAGCAAAGGCAAAAGAGAACATTTAGCATCAGTAGCCGTAACTATGAGACAACATGCTCAAATGAAAGAGAACGCCATGAATAAAGATGATTTAACTATGGATGATATTATGGGGGCTAGGTTACTAGCTTCGCCTTTAACAAAATTTGATTGTTCTATTATTTCAGATGGTGGAGCTGCTTTTATTGTTACCACTGCTGCAAAGGCTAAAGAATTAGGATTAAAAAGGGATCCAGTTTATTTACATGGAATGGGACAAGGGTTTTCACATCAGTATCTTACATCTTGTGAGGATTTAGATCAGATATATGGTGCAATTCAAACATCAGGAGACAAAGCTTTTAAAACAGCTGGTATGACTAATCAAGATGTTGATATAACCTTTTTATATGACTGTTTCACAATAACAACTCTTTTAGAGCTTGAAGGGTTAGGCATTGTTCCAAGAGGACAAGCAGGTGCTGCTGCCTTAGAAGGTAGACTTCATAAAGATGCAGATATTCCTTTAAATACAAATGGTGGCCTACTATCACAAGCTCACCTTGGTGCTATGCATCACGTTGTAGAAGCCGTGCTTCAACTTAGAGGAGATGCAGGTGAAAGGCAAGTTAAAGATCCAAGCGTTGCTTTAGTTCATGGTAATGGTGGAATTGTTTCTGCCCACAGTACAATTTTATTAGGAAATGAGCCGCTTAGCTAAAAATAAATATAGGGAGAAAAAAAATGTCAGAAGAAAAAGTAGAATACGCAAAACCTTTGCCTGATTTTAGGCCTGAAACTAAACCTTTTTGGGAAGGTACAAAACAACACAAATTATTGCTACCGAAATGTAAAGAAACTGGGAAGGTTTTCTTTTATCCTAGGGCTATAAGTCCTTTTCCTGGTTCAGTAAATATGGATTTCGACTGGGTTGAATCATCTGGTAAAGGTAAAGTTTGGACATATTCAGTTCATTATATGGGACCTACAAAAGCATATAAAGGCGAAACATACGTTGTTGCAATGATAGAGCTTGAGGATGGAGTAAAAATGATGTCCAATGTTGTAGATTGTGATCCTGAAACCGTCACTATAGGTATGGATGTAGAGGTTGTTTTTGAAGATGCAACCGAAGAAGTAACTTTCGCAAAATTTAAACCAGTTCAATAGGAGATTTTAAATTATGAATGATAAATTATTTTATGAAGAAGTAGCTGAAGGGACTGAACATGTTTCTAGTGGAAGGACCGTTACCGAAGCAGATGTTGTTAATTTTGCAGGGTTGTCTGCTGATTTTAATAATATGCATATTGATGAAGAGTTTGCAAAAAATACTGTTTTTAAAACTCGTGTAGCTCATGGCATGTGCGTAGCCTCAATTGCAACAGGTCTTTGGTTTACTATGCCTAGGCTTGCGACAATTGCATTTATGGGATTGCAAGATTGGAAATTTAAAGACGCTGTATTTCCAGGTGATACAATAAAAATTAATAGAAAACTTGTTGAGAAAAAAGAACATAAAAGACCTAACATGGGTTTTTTAAATTGGGAAGTTAATGTTGTCAATCAAGACGACAAAGTTGTCCAAACTGGTGTTTGGGTTATATTAGTTCAAAGAAAAGAGTCTTAGTTTAAACCTTAAAAGCTAGTAATTTCGGTTATTTAGATACTAAAATTACTAGCTTTTCTTTATTTATTGTTGACTTTTATTAAGTAATTATGTTAAAACCTCATAAACCCTAAAAAGGAGGTATAGGTATATGTTAGGATATGTACTCGTACTAGTTGGTTTCGTATTCTTTTGTAACGGTATGACTGTATTAGGTAAAACCGGTGGAAAAGAAGTTGGAATGCTAAACGGCGCAGTAGCTGTTCTTATCTTAATCGCAGCATTTACAGGTGCTGGATTAGGACCAGAAGGTGCTGCTAGCACAACGCTTGTTTCAGTATTTGCTCTTATTTATGTTATCGCTTTTGGTGTATTCACTTTAGGCCATGATGCAAAAGGGCTTGGTTGGTATTGTCTATTCGCCACTATAGTATTTTTATGGTATGGACAATATTTCTTAGGAGTTGGTGCAATGGAATTAGGTATGTTCAATATTGCATGGGCTGTTCTTACTCTTGTTGCTTTCTTAGTTTTAGCACAAGGTAAAAACCTAGGAACATTACTTGGATATTTATTTGTTGCAGAAGCTTTTGTAACACTTTTAATTCCTGGAATGAACTTCCTGTTAAAAGGAACACTTTACTAATAGTTATACTAATAACTAATTTATTGGGGCTAAATTTTTAAAATTTAGCCCTTTTTTTATGGCATTATCCATCTTGATGAAATCAGATCTCCATTTTGAACTTCCATTTTTACTCTTACATGACCAGAATAATTTAATTCCAATATATCAAGTTCAACAGCTTTAGCTTCAATTATCGAAAATACTTTGTAACCTAAATTTTTGTCCTCGACATCTAAATCATCATTTAAAATAGGTTTATCTATAACAGAAGATGGTGCTTTGGGAACATAATAGCATCTCCTACTAATTTCTTGGGACTTGTCCCATGTATCTTTTTTTGATTTTTCATCTGACAATAATTGGCTATCACACTTTATTCTAATTTGTAACTTTGATTTTTGATTATAAAAAAGTAAAAAACTCTTGAAGTTCTTTTGCAGATGGGCAATTTTTTTAGATCTTAGATCAGTATGAAATCTTAAAGTAAAATTATTTTTAATTAACTTTCTTAGAACAACAATTCTAGAATCTGGATATCCTGATTCTTCATCATAAGTAGAAAAATTGAGGAGGTGAAAACCATGCTTCCTGTCAACACTACCTCTTTCTATTTCACCTAATATATGTGAATAAATTTCTGTAAACTTTTTATCTCTAATTGTTTCCATACCATTTGGGCAGCTTATTTCCGGTGAAAATTGAGATATTTTTTATTTTTAAATATTCATTTAAACCTTCAGTGCCTAATTCTTTACCATAACCACTTTGCTTAAATCCGCCATATGGAGTTTCGGGAATAATCCCGCCATATGTATTTATCCATAAATATCCTGCATCTATTAATTTGGAGACATTAATTGCTCTTGATATATCTTGAGTCCAAACACCTCCTGCTAAGCCGTATGATGTCTGATTTGCAAGGCTTATTGCCTCCTCTTCAGATCCAAAAGGCATGACTGAAACAACGGGGCCAAACACCTCATCTTTAAATAGAATGTTATCAGTATTAGCAATTTTAATTATTGTGGGTTTATAAAAATATCCTGGAAATTCAGAGTTAGCTTCACCACCAAGTAAAAGCTCACCACCTTCTTTGATACCTTGCTTAACGTAAGAATCAACTCTATCTATGTGAGTCTTTGAAATTAAACATCCGATTTCAGTGGTTATATCATTAGGCATACCCTGAATAATCTTCGAGACTTTAGATACATAGCTTTCAATAAACTCATCTATTATTTTTTCATCAACTAAAAGTCTTGTAACTGCCGTACAATTTTCACCTTGATTAAAAAAACCTCCACGTAAGTTCGCTTCTAGGCAAGATTCAATATTTGAATCCGCAAAAACAATATTGGGAGCTTTTCCTCCCAACTCAAGAGAAAGTTTAGTTAAGTTTTCAGAAGAATTTTTTACAATTTGTTTGCCGACTTCTGTTGAGCCAGTAAAAGATATTTTTGATATTATTTCATGTTTTACTATTGATGATCCAACAGCCTCTCCTGTCCCTTGGACAATATTAATGACGCCTGGTGGAACTCCTGCGTCTTCACAAATTTTGGCCAGCTCTAAAGTTCCTGCGGGAGTTAATTCAGAGGGCTTTAAGACTATTGTACATCCTGATGCTAATGCAGGAGCAATTTTCCATGCAGCTAATAACAATGGGAAGTTCCAAGGAAGTATTTGACCTACTACACCTATAGGCTCTTTGATAGTCAAAGACAATAAATTTTCGTTAATGGATTGAGATGTACCATTAATTTTAGATGCTAATCCCGCATAATATTCAAAAGTTTTTATTACACCATTTAATTCAACTAGCATGCTTTCTTTTAAAGGCTTGCCAGTTTCGTTTGTATTGATTCTGCTCAGTATTTCTGATTCCTCTTTAATCTTTCTTGAGATATTAAATAAAATTTCCCCTCTTTGTGAGCCAGGCAATTTAGACCAGGCTTTAAATGCTTCTTGAGCGCAATTACAGGCTAAATCAACTTCCTTCTCAGAACACATTGATACTTCATAGATCTTCTCTAAAGATGCAGGATTTTCTCTAGTAATAGATTCATTAGTTTTTATTAGTTCACCGTTTATAAGGGAATGTATATATTTCATACTATAAATTTAGCACGTTAATTAGTTATTGAAAAATAATGAATTCATAAAAGAGTTTTCTGATTTTTTTAAATATATTTGAATGGAGCCCCTAATAAAGAGGCTCCAAAAGATCAAATCTTAAGCACCAGGATAGTAAGGTGTTAAGAATCTGT
>CENW01037983.1_pt1 | contig 20958 bp, 33 predicted proteins | sample 530241 | NCBI WGS metagenome assembly CENW01 (sample SAMEA2619818, study PRJEB7988) | marine metagenome | isolation source: saline water (ENVO:00002010), including | reverse complement strand
AATAGAATAGAAGATTCTAGAGATATGACTCAATTAAAGAATTGTATTAATGGAAAGTTTTATTCTGTTAACTTATCTAATATTGATATTAGAAACCAACGTGGAACGATTGAGTTTAGGCAACATCAAGGAACAGTAAACAATACTAAATTAAAAAATTGGATTATGTTTCTTGTTAATATGTTTGATTATACAATCAATCATAGAATCCAAGTTGTAAGACAAGGTGAGAAGTTTATTGATAACTTGCAAAATACAATGCCAAGAAATACTAAACTTCATCAAGTCTTTGAGATGTTACAAACAGACAATGGGGCGACTACTCGTGAGATTATGGACTCTGTAGGTATCAACGATGCTAGGTCTGTAAGACGTACAATCAATACTATAAGACGTAAACTAGGCGATTGTAGTTTAGTTATTTGTTTGACTCAAGAATACTATGGTCATTTAAATGGTACGTCTAATGGTCTTTACGACTTGAATGGATACAAGATTCCAAAGCAAGTTGAGAGAGAATCTCAAGGCGAAGTTATCATTGATAACAATGCAGATTCCCATGTGTTTAGTAACTTAGCAGAGTCATTAAAGACATGGTTTAACAACAGAATATCAAGTCTAGGTAACTAGACTTGATTAACTTCACAAACATAAACAAGGAGTCAATTATGACAATCAATAAAACAATCAAAGCGAATAATAAAAAGTATAATTTACAATTTAAACCAACTCCAATTTTAGGTGGCGAGTATGAGTTGGATTCTGATAATGGAAAACTTCTCCAAGATTACGCAACTTTGAATCCATTTCCAAACCAATTGTTTTTTAACAGTCATATTAATATCATTGATAAGGTATTAGATGAACAAGACGAAACGATTGAGTACGTCAAAAGAATCTATAAGTAACCGAGTTACTCGAAATAGCTTCGGTGGGGGGCATACCATATGCCCCCCTTTTTTTGTTTTTGCGTTATAGGGTAGCAACGCACTCGGTTTTACTCAAATACCCCCCAATGTTTTGAAAACGGCAGCCAAAAAAAATTTTATAAAAAAATTTCTTGACCTTTAGGCACTCAAATCCTATGTTAAGATTATGAAAACATATATCATGGAAAGTGGTGATGGGTATTCTGAGTTTACTGGAAGTCCATCACAAATTATAGATCAGATGACAACTCAATCCAAACTGGCGTTTAAGAACAGGGAGGATATGAGGCGTACTTATGCGTCATTTGCTTGTGATTGGACAGGCAATGCAGTAAGGTTTCATTCAGATGAAGATTTGGTTAGCGATTTAATTCTAAGTGGCGTGTTAAAGGAGCAAAAATGAAAAAGAACGACCAAAGTTTTAGTGATTGGAGTGGTGATGAGCTAAAAACTCACCGCAAAGACCTAAATTTAAGTCAGATAGACATGGCAAAGAGGCTTGGTCTTAGCGAAAGAGGGTACAGATGTTACGAAACGGACAAATATCGCATACCATTGTCTGTAAAGTACGCAGTTTTGTACTGGATTGACACCAAAAAGGCAGAAAAAGCAGCTAAAACCATAAAAAATTATGATGATGACAAAAAACCACTAACAAAATTTGAAAAAGAGCGTATTTGGAAGCTATGCAACGCCATAGATCACACAATTGGTGATGCAGAGAAGCGACAAGATGAGATTTGGGTAACAAGATTGCTTGATCAGAGCAATCGTGAGATGACAATGATGTTGCAAAAAGAAAGTTAGTATTATAATATCTTCAAAAGAAGCTTTTTTGGAGATTTTTAATGGCAAATGGACCTTTAGGTGGTTTTATGCCGACACCGGCAGCACCTGCACAGCCACCATCTATAAAATTAGACACTACAGCAAGTAGTAGAGGCACATTTAACAACTTTTTGAAATCAATGAATGGTGCAACATCGCTTAATCCTCCGAGTATGGCACCTATGGTGGGTGCCAACCCCATGATGGCACCCGCTGCTAATATAGACATATTCAATCAACCCGTTGCAATGATGCAATCTGGTGGAGACCCAATGGATGCTTCTTTTAGTGATTTTGCTGGTTTTAGTGATTCTTCTGATCCTTTTGGCGGTGGTGATACATCAATAGATGACGTAGGTTCAGAGTCAGAGTCAGATCCAATAGATTTAAGCAGTGACATCATACAAGCGGGCACTCGTGATGTGCCTTTAAATATATTTGCAGATGACGCACAAGCGTCTGTAGGCACAAATGTAGGCTTAGAGAAAGCCGGTGGGTTTACTGCTGGCGTACAAAAAGATGTTCCTGGTCGTTTTACAGCATTTAGATCTCCAAGTTTTGCTATGAGAGGCATTGCAAGAGATTTTAGATCAAAGATAAATAACTCTGGTGATGATGGACTAACAGTTTCAAATTACTTTAACACTTTCAATCCATCAGATGACAATGCCGAGAGATTAAAAGAATTTGAAGAATTAACTGGCAAAAAAGCCGGAGACACCCTCAACATTGGTGATATGAAGAACATCATGAATGTCCAGGCAAAGTATGAGGCAGGTATAAGAAATGTGCCAGACAGTGTTCAAAACGCCATATTAAGCACAGTTAACATTGATGATGACAGAAAAGTTGAGGATATACTAGGTAATTTAGACTTAGGCAGATTAGATACAAAAGACCCTTCAAGGGCGATAGATGTATTTGAAAACATAACTCCTAGTACAGATCGTATAACTCAAACAGCATTTCGCACCACGTTACCTGGAGCAAATTTACCTAATGTTTCATCAACAAGAAGCACAGTTCCACAAGATCAAGCAAGAGCCATTGTCAATCTAGTTGGAGGCACTCCGCCTCTTACTGAAGTTGAAAAGGGATTACAACAAAATCAACAAGATTTGATGGCACAAAGAGGTAGAGCGTTAGGCTCAATCACGCCAGATACTGCATTAGAAACCATGAGTGGCAGAGTAGGTCCTCGTGATACAGTTTTTGATATTGATACTAGAACTGATGAGAGAAGCACAGTTGGTGATGATTTTATGCCTGCATTAGACATGGTTGATGCAAGGCTAGATCGATTAGCTAAAACAGATGCTAATGTAAGAGACATGGATGATATAGACAGATTAACTGCCGGTAAATCATCAGATAGGCTTTTACCAGACGAACCACCTCCAATAGTTGCACCAGGCATAGGTGCTCCAAAAGAATTTAGAGATCCATTTCCAAATGCTGGAATAAAAATAGGTTCCAGAACTATTCCAACAATATTTTCACTTGCAAACGAATTTAGCAAATATTCAAGAGGTAGAGTATTAGATTCGATTGCTCAAAAAGGTTACACTCCAGTTTATGACGGAGATGTTATTGTTGGTGCTAAAGATAAGTTTGGTAATTTAATGGAGGGGATGGACCCTAACGCTCCTATGGGTGGTGATGATAATCAAGAGCCAATAATCAGAAAGCCAATTGCACCGGTTGTTGAAGAGAAAAAAGATGATGACAAGCCACCGAACATCATTGGTGGCACAGATCCAATAGTTACGCTACCAGTAGAAAGACCAACAGTTGTTGCTAGTCCTTTTGCACCATCTAGTGCAAACATAAGTCCGGTAACATTTGACACTGGTCAGTTGAACAAATTGATTGAGGCGTTGACTGGGGTTGCGGCAAGACCAGTTGTTGCCAAACAAGAAGGTGGGTTAGTAAGTGCAGTTGATGAGTTTCTAGCCTCTGGTTCATGAACCTTGAATACACAGAATATCTAAGTGATGAGGAGTTATCTAAGATAGCACCAATGCTTGAGCGTTTAAATATGCTTGAGAAACAAAAAGTATCACAAGATTTATACATGGATTTTGTTAAGCGTATATGGCCTTCTTTTATTGAGGGCAGACATCACAAGATATACGCAGATAAATTACAACAAGTAGCAGATGGCAAGATTAAAAGACTGATTGTTAATATGCCGCCTAGACACACTAAATCAGAGTTTGCTAGTTATTTATTTCCATCTTGGCTTATGGGTAGACGACCAGATTTAAAGATAATACAAGCAACGCACACGGCAGAGTTAGCTGTTGGTTTTGGTCGTAAGGTTAAGAACCTCATTGATAGTGATGATTTCCGTGATGTATTTCCAGATGTAAAATTAGCTGCCGATGCCAAGGCATCTGGTAGATGGTCTACGAACAAAGGTGGTGAATATTACGCTGTTGGTGTGGGTGGTGCGTTAGCTGGTCGTGGTGCAGACTTGCTTATCATTGATGATCCAGTATCAGAACAAGATGCGTTAAGTCCTACTGCACTTGATAGTATTTATGAATGGTACACATCTGGACCAAGACAAAGATTGCAACCTGGTGGCTCAATCATTATAGTGATGACACGTTGGGGGATAAAAGATCTCACGGCAAGAGTGTTACAGAAACAAGCTCAAGGGGGTGCAGACAAATGGGAAGTGGTAGAGTTTCCGGCAATATTTCCAGAGACTGGAAACGTACTTTGGCCAGAATATTGGAGCAAAGACGAGCTAGAAGGCGTGAAAGCCTCAATACCTGTAGGCAAATGGAACGCACAGTATATGCAAAATCCGACTGCCGAAGAGGGAGCGATAATAAAAAGGGAGTGGTGGAATATTTGGAATCCTGATAACCCACCTACCTGCTCGTATATCATACAATCATACGACACAGCGTTTACAAAAAATGAGCGTTCTGATTTTAGTGCTATTACTACTTGGGGTATTTTTACTCCAGTTGAGGGAGAGGGAGATGCCATCATCTTGCTTGATGCCGAGAAAGGCAGATGGGATTTCCCAGAACTTAAACAAAAAGCAATGGAACTGTCAGAAGCATATGATCCTGACATGATTCTTATAGAGCAAAAGGCAAGTGGTACGCCACTTACACAAGAGTTAAGACGCATGGGTGTACCGGTTACTCCGTTTACGCCAAGCAAGGGTGCAGATAAATTTGCAAGAATGAACGCTTGTGCTCCAGTCTTTGAGAGTGGCATGGTCTGGAGACCAGACGCTAATTTTGCAGAAGAAGTTGTAGAGGAATGTGCTAGTTTTCCACATGGCGATCATGATGACTTGGCAGATTCGATGACACAGGCTATACTAAGATTCAGACAAGGTGGTTTTATAACTGCACCAGACGACGAAGAGTTTGAGCCAAGCTACAGAAGAAAGATGGAGTATTACTGATGGCAATCAAAAACCCAACAAAAGATCCGCTTAAAGGCATAGCCAAAGTAATACAGACAGTTGGCAGTGGTAAAACTGGCATTAAGACAATTGATAGACAAAAGAAGAAAGATGCTATCCTTACAAAAAATTTGAAAAAATTAGCAAAAAAGACTAAGGTTAAAGCGAAGCCACAAAAGTTTGATATTACTCCAGACTCAAAAAGTCCGTTTAGTATTCAAAAGCAAACCATCATGATGGCTGGTGGAGGCGAAGTTGTTAACATGACTAAATCAACAATGATTAACCCAGAAACAGGAGAGTAATATGCCGGGAGCAAGACCTAAAGAAATTAAAGATATAAAAGGCATGACACCAGAGCTACAAGCAAAAATGGAAAAGATCATGAAAGAATTGGGAATGAGTGAAACAAGATTAAAGCCAGTTAAAAAGAAAGATGGTGGACTTGCAGCGGCAATTGAAAAAGTAAAAAAAGAAGATGCTGTCAAGATGAAAGAGGGTGGTGATCCAACTAAAAAACTTGTTGGTGGTCAAAAGAAACTGGACAAAAACAAAGATGGCAGAATTTCTGGTGAAGATTTCAAATTACTAAGAGCAGAGCCTATGAAACTAGGTGGCGTTGTTAAAATGAGTGCTGGCGGTGGTGTCTGCAAAGGCATGGGCATAGCAAGAGCAGGTGGAAAGTTTAAGCTTAGATAATCATGGCTATTGAAAAAGTAAATGGTGTAGAAAACCCAGAACAACCAAAAGGTATTCAAGTTCCGTTACCTGAAGCAGAGATAACTCCGGGTGTTACAGAACTAGAAGATGGGTCTGCAATTATTGGTGAGATGCAACAAGAGATTGAAGCCTCAATGCCAGTGCCATTTAATGCCAACTTAGCAGAATTTATAGATGACGCAGATCTTGGTGTTATATCTAGCGATATAACTAGTGATATTGATGAAGACATATCATCAAGAAGAGATTGGGAAGATCAGTACAAAGGTGGTTTAGAATTATTAGGCATGAACTATGAAGATAGGGCAGAGCCTTTCGAGGGTGCATCTGGCGTAGTTCACCCATTATTAGCAGAAAGCGTTACACAGTTCCAAGCACAAGCATATAGAGAAATGCTACCAGCAAGTGGACCTGTAAGAACACACATTGTAGGTGCAGAAAGTCCAGAGTTACTTGCACAAGCAGAGCGTGTTAAAAATTATATGAATTATCAAATAACTTATGAAATGGAAGAGTATGATCCAGAGTTAGATCAAATGTTATTTTATCTTCCAATTGTAGGTTCAGCATTTAAAAAGATTTACTTTGACCCTTCAATGCAGCGAGCTGTATCTAAATTTGTTCATGCAGAGGACTTAATTGTTCCTTACAATGCAACAGATCTCAAGACATCTACACGCATTACTCATGTTGTCCGTATGGATAAAAATGAGATTAGAAAATTACAACTACAAGGGTTTTACAAGGATATAGATTTACCCTCATCTGATACCGGTGGAACGAATTATGATGAGATCAAAGAAACAATTGACGACATACAAGGCGTAGAAAAAGGTTCTAGTTACAACGAAGAGATAACATTATATGAAGTTCACACAGATTTAGATTTAATTGGCTTTGAAGATATTGGTCAAGACGGAGAACCCACTGGATTAAAGATGCCCTATGTTGTTACTATAGTGGAGAAATCTGGTGAAATATTATCAATCAAAAGGAATTTCAATGAAGGTGATCCGTTCCGTAGGAAGATCCCTTATTTTGTTCATTATAAGTTCTTACCTGGTCTTGGTTTTTATGGCTTTGGCCTTACTCATATGATAGGTGGACTATCAAGAGCATCAACATCAATACTTAGACAACTAATTGACGCAGGAACATTATCTAATTTACCTGCAGGATTTAAAGCAAGAGGTGCAAGGATTAGAGATGATGAGTCTCCGCTAAATCCTGGCGAGTTCAGAGATGTAGATATGGTGGGTATGGATTTGCGTCAAGCAATCATGCCTTTACCATTTAAGGAGCCATCTCAAACCTTGTATTCATTACTTGGCACTCTTATCGACTCTGGTAGACGCTTTGCATCAATGGCCGACATGAAAGTTGGAGAGATGCAAGGCAACGCACCAGTTGGCACAACTATGGCTATTATGGAACGTGGCACAAAAGTAATGTCTGCGATCCATAAGCGTTTACACTATTCACAAAAAATAGAGTTTAAGCTGTTATCAAGGATATTTGCTATGGATGTACCCATGTATCCATATCAAGTACCCGGAGCACCACCAGAAATTAAACAGTCAGATTTTGATGACAGAATTGATATATTGCCAGTTTCTGATCCAAACATCTTTTCTATGTCACAACGTATTGCTTTGGCACAAACACAATTACAACTAGCTCAAAGTAATCCAGAAATTCATGGGCCGAATGGTATGTATCAGGCTTATAGAAAAATGTATGAAGCATTAGGAGTTACGAACATAGAGGCTGTGTTACAACCTCCCCCGCAGCCTATGCCCATGAACCCTGCAAAAGAAAATCAAGAAGCATTAAAGGGTCAAGGTTTAAATGCTTTTCCGGAACAAAATCATCAAGCACATATTACTGCACATTTAGCCATGATTAGCACACCAGTTGCACAATCAAATGCAGCTATTGTGATGACACTCCAAGGTCATATTTCTGAACATATTGCTATGATGTCAGAACTACAAGCACAACAAGAAGTAATGGCTACAATACCACCAGAACAACAAGCAATGATGCAACAAGATCCTAACGCAATGAAAGTAATACAGGATCAAATAGCATCAAGAAGTGCAGAGTTAGCAGCAGAGATACAAGAGCAATATGCACAAGCGTTGACACCTCCGCCAAGTGAAGATCCACTTGTAACAATAAGAAAACAAGAATTAGCATTAAGAGGTCAAGAGATAGCACAGAAACAAGATCAATTTGATGCAAAACAAACTCTTGAAAGAGAGAAAGAGAGAAATGATATTTTACTAGATCAACAAAGATTAGATCAACAAGAAGAAATTGCCAATCAAAGAGATCAAACTACTAGAGATATTGCGGCAATGAAAGCTATGAAAGGATAAATTATGTCAAGTTCAGTAAGAGAAAAAATTTGGGAAGTTGAAAGAGAGAAGAAAAGACAAAGAAGGCTTGTTAAAGAGGGAGTCGTAGATGCCGTTGAAAAAAGGCAAAAGCCAGAAAACAATCAGCCAGAACATACGCAAGTTGAAGAAGGAGAAATATCCGCAGAAACAAGCAATAGCGATAGCATTGTCGACAGCGGGGAAATCAAAGCCGAAATCAACAAGCCAAAAAAGAAAAGTAAAAAAGCCAGTAAAAAAGCGTAACGGCGGTATAATAAAAAAGTTTTCTGATATAGCTAAACCACAAAAATTCAAAGGGATATTCTAATGGATCCCGCAACCATAGGCGTAGCAATTACAGCAGCTAATACTGCTTTCAACGCAATCAAACGTGGTTTTCAAGCAGGTCGTGAAATTGAATCTATGGGCAAAGATTTAGGACGCTGGATGTCAGCGTTGAGTGATATTGACAACGCAGAAAAAACTGCAAAGAACGCTTCTCCATTAAGAAAGTTATTTAAAGGAAATGAGATAGAGGCTAGTGCAATAGAGGCTTTTACAGCAAAAAAGAAATTAGAGGCTCAACGTCAAGAGTTAAAGACCTTCATAAATTTTCATTATGGTAGTAATTCTTGGAACGAGATTTTGCAAATGGAAGCAGAAATTAGAAAAAAAAGAAAAGAAGAAGTCTATGCTAGACAAGAATTTTATAGGAAAATATGGGAATATATAGGCTACTTTGTGTTAGCTTGCACAGTAGTTGGTTTCTTGTTTTTTCTTGCTTGGGTTTACAAAGAGAGTAGAAGGTGACACAAAAAAAATTACAAGGTAAATCAAAATATGCTGCTTACGATATTAATAATGACGGAATAGTAAGCGATGAAGAATTTGAGCATATGGCTGAGATTAAGAGACTTGAACATGATTTACGAAAGCAAAGAGCACAAAGACGTATGGCTACTGCTAGTTTGGTTGCTATGGCTGCTTTTACTGCTGCAATGTTTTTTGTCGATCTTGAAAGAGTCAAAGCACTTTCTGATATTAGTAATCTTTTTTACATCACTGGCGGTGGCATCGTTGCTGCATATATGGGTGCCTCTGCTTTAATGAATAGAAATGGTAAATAAATGGCGAAAAAAGATCCAAAAGTTGGTACAGGAAAAAAGCCTAAAGGTTCAGGCAGAAGACTCTATACTGATGAAAACCCAAAAGATACTGTTAGTATTAAATTTGCAACTCCTGCTGATGCTCGTGCTACAGTTAGAAAAGTTAAACGTATTAACAAGCCTTATGCTAGAAAAATTCAAATCCTTACTGTCATGGAACAAAGGGCAAAAGTAATGAAAAAAGCAGAGGTAGTGAGAATTGCCAAGTCTGCTAAAGAATCTCTGAAACGTGCTAGAAAAAAATGACTGCGTTTTTTCTCATGTGTTATCTAAATGATAATTTCAATGGTGGGATATACTTTAAAAACATAAATGATTGTTTATATTATTCTGAAAGATTAAGTAGTCAAAAAATAGAAGTTCCGATAAAAGTTGAAAATTATGAGTGTATGTGTAAACTCATACCAAATATTGATGATAAAAAAGTGAAGGTATATTAGGAGGTAGCAATGTTACAAGCACTTATAGGTCCAGTTACTGGATTATTAGATAAATTTATTCCAGACGCAGATCAAAAGGCAAAGCTCGCCCACGAGATAGCCACCATGTCCGAAAAACACGCTCAAGAGGCGTTACTTGCTCAATTAGAAATCAACAAAGCAGAGGCTGCAAGTGGCTCTATATTTAAGGGCGGTTGGCGACCCGCCGTTGGATGGGTCTGTGCGATTGCTTTTGCTTATCACTTTATCGTAAAAGATTTGATTATATTTGGTGCTAGTTTTGCCGGTGCAGAATTGCCAGATCTGCCGGAATTTGATATGGGTACACTTTTAACTGTTCTTGGAGGTATGTTGGGAATTGGTGGATTGCGGACATACGAAAAGCAAAAAGGCTTAACCAAGTAATGGAAAAAGAAAAAAAAGAAGTTGTAATTTGTTACATTCATAAAATAGCTATGAAAGAAATAAAACATGAGGAGCCTATACCTGAACTTGGTATATACAATTATAAAGAATATAAATGCCCTATGTGTTTAACGTCAGTAATGGAAGATTAAAATGGATGGAGTGAAGGTAGCTCAAACTCTATTAAAGAACATTCGCCAAAGAAGAGATGAATTATCACAATCTTTGGCAGATGGTTCGATAACTTCTATGGAAGATTATCGGTTCATAACAGGTCAAATACGAGGACTGACTTGGTGTGAGGAAGAAATAAGAACCTCGATGAAAGGTATAGAAGATGAGTAAAAAATTATATGTCCCAGATCGGATTTTGGGAAAAAAAGTGTTAAATCCGACTCCATCACCAATATCAAAGGGATTTGGTAAAAATGCAGAACCTAACAAAAATGAAGATGATCCATCAAAGTTAGATGCTTCATTACTTGATAGGTTGCCACAACCAACTGGGTATAGAATTTTAGTTATACCTTACTATCCTAAAGAAAAAACAAAAGGTGGTATTTACATACCAGACGCTACTAGAGAAAGAGAATCATTTGCAACTGTTGTTGCTTATGTCGTAAAAATGGGTCCAGACGCTTATAAAGACGAAGATAAATTCCCAAGTGGAGGTTACTGTTCTGAGAAAGAATGGGTGCTTATGGGTAGATATGCTGGAAATAGGTTCAAAGTGGAGGGTCTTGAGCTAAGACTCATAAATGATGATAATATTATAGCAAAAATACTTGATCCAACAGATGTTTCTTATGTATAGTGGAGAGTAACATGAATGACACACAAGAAAAAAATTTAGAACAAGAAGTCGTTGAAGAAAACGTAATTGTTGACATTGAAGAATCAGAAAATGAAAAATCTGAAGCTCCTAAAGTTGAGGCAAAAGAAGAAGAGCGAACAAATGTTCGTTCTGAAGAAACAGAAGAAGAATTAGAAAATTATTCTGACAATGTAAAAAAACGCATTAATCAATTAACAGCTAAAAGAAAACAAGCTTTAGAAGAAGCAGATGCTGCTTTTAAATATGCAGAAGAGCAAAAAAAGAAAAACGAGGAGTTGCAACAACAACTAAAGCAACTTAATACTGGTTACACTTCAGAGTTTGGAAATAGAATAGAGGCACAATCTGCACAAGCAAAAAAACTTTATAAGGAGGCTTTTGATGCTGGAGATGCTGAAAAAATGTCTGAGGCAAGCGATCTCATGGCTAAACTTGCTATTGAGAATGAAAGACTCAGAATCCAAAAACTTAGAACCGAAACTCAAGGAACTGAAAAAAATGAGGGACAAAATCAAGAAGTCACCCCTCAAGCGAGGCAGACCCCGCAAAAACAAGACTTAGATCCCAAATTACAAGGTTGGCTTGATAAAAATACTTGGTTTGGTCAAGACATGGTTATGACCAGAGGAGCACAAGCTATTCATGAGCAAGTTGTAAGTGAAGATGGAATTGACCCATCTACAGATGATTATTATAGGGAAATAGATAGACGTATGAGAGTTGAATTTCCACATAAGTTTCAGAGTGACAGAAAAGTCGCCCAGACTGTCGCACCTGCAAACGGCAAAGCCGTATCAAGTGGGCGGAAAAAGCAAATAGAACTTACCCCTGGACAAGTTGCTTTTGCAAAAAAAATGAGAATACCTTTAGAGCAATATGCAAAAGAGGTAGCAAAAATTGAAACCAGGAAAGGAGCCTAAAATGGTGGATAGAGCTAACCGAGAGTCTGCAACTCGTGAAAAACAGGAAAGAAGAAAAGCTTGGACACCTCCATCACAACTAGATGCTCCGCCAGCACCTATTGGTTATAAGCATAGGTGGATTAGAGAACGAGTTATGGATTATGATGATAAAGCAAATATCTATAAACGGCAAAGAGAGGGATACGAACTTGTTCGTGCAGAGGACTATCCAGATACAGACTACCCCGTGATTGATGAAGGCAAAAATGCTGGAGTAATTGGTCAAGGAGGACTTTTATTAGCACGGATTCCAGAGGAGATTGTTGACGAAAGAAATCAATACTTCATGGATAAAACCAACACCCAGATGGAGGCTGTAGATAGAGACTTGATGAAAGAATCTAACCCTGCAATGCCAATATCTAAAGAAAGGAAGTCTCAAGTCGCTTTTGGTGGCAAGAGGCAAAGTTAATAAAATTCTTACTTAGGAGTTAAAAATGGCAAATCAAGATGCTGCTTTTGGCATGAGACCAGTTAAGATGATAGGGGGAGCTCCCTACACTGGTGGTCAAAGCCGATATAGAATTGCTGCCAATTACGGAACTGCTATCTTTCAGGGCGACATGGTCGCTCAAGTTACTGGAGGTGGTGTAGAAGTACACGCTGATGGTGGTACAGTACCAATAGTTGGAGTATTCAATGGTTGTAGATTTACAGATCCTACAACTGGAAAAGAAACCTTTTCCAACTTTTATCCTGCAAGTACAAATGCTTCAGACATTGAGGCTTTCATTATAGATGACCCAAATGTTATCTTTGAAATTCAATGTAATGCTGCATTTCCAGTTGCAGATTTATTTGGTAACTTTGACATTGTTTATACAAGTGCAGGGTCTACCACAACAGGTATTTCTGGTGCTGAGTTAAATGTTAGTGATGGTGCAACCACCGCAACTTTATCATTAAAAGCAATTGATATTTCTCAAGATCCAGAAAATTCAGATGTTTCATCAGATGCAACTAATGTCTATGTTGTGATTCAAAATCACATATTTGGACAGAAGTCTGCAGGATTAGCGTAAGGGAGGTTGAACTATGGCTATATCACGAGCACAACTAGTTAAAGAACTAGAACCTGGTCTTAACGCTTTATTCGGTATGGAATATGATCGTTATGATCAAGAGCATTTAGAAATCTATGAGACTGAGTCATCTGACAGAGCCTTTGAAGAAGAGGTAATGTTAGCAGGATTTGGAAATGCTGCAACTAAATCAGAGGGTGCTGGAGTAACCTTTGATACTGCAAACGAAGTATATACTTCAAGATATACAATGGAAACTATTGCATTAGCTTTTGCATTGACAGAAGAAGCAATGGAGGACAATTTGTATGATCAGCTTGGAGCTAGATACACAAGAGCGTTAGCAAGATCAATGGCACACACAAAGCAAGTCAAAGCCGCTGCTACATTAAACAATGCGTTTAATTCAAGCTTCACAGGTGGTGACGGCAAAGAGCTTTGTGCAACAGATCACCCATTAGGTGGTGGTGGTACATTCAGAAATGAACCATCAACTGCAGCAGATCTTAATGAAACATCATTAGAAAATGCTCTTATTGACATTTCAAACTTTGTTGATGAGAGAAACATGATTGTTGCATTAAGAGGAATGAAACTTATTATTCCACCTGCATTACAGTTTGTTGCAGACAGATTGCTTGAGTCTACTTTAAGACCGGGATCATCTGATAATGATGTTAACGCAATTAGAAACATGGGTATGTTACCAGAGGGTTATACAATTAACCACTTCTTAACAGACACAGATGCGTTCTTCATCAAGACAGATGCACCTAATGGTTTTAAGTATTTTGAAAGAATACCATTAAGCACAAGCATGGAAGCTGACTTTGATACAGGCAACATGAGATATAAAGCTAGAGAGCGTTATGCCTTTGGTTTTTCAGACCCTCGTGCTGTCTTTGGTTCTCCTGGAGCCGCATAAAAATATTTACATATTTTTAAAGGGGTCTTTTCAGACCCCTTTTTTTTGTGTATAGTTAAAGTACCTTGACGAAGAATTAACTTCGACAACAGCCAAGACAAGGAGACATACATGGCTAATACAACATTCTCAGGTCCTATTAGATCTGAAAGCACAATCAAGACTATCAGTAAAAATTCAACAACTGGAGCAATAACAGAGGTAACAACTCTTGGTGGAGCACCAGTTAGTTTATCTGATGGAAACGTAACTTTAACAAATGCAACTCATAGTGGTAGAGTTTTACTTGTGCCAGATGGGGGGCAAGATAATACATACACATTACCTGCACCAATAGCCGGATCTATGTTCAGATTTGTTTATGCTGGTGGAGCCGCTGATGCAACAGATGCTATAATTGTTACACCTGGCAATTCTAACTTTTACATTGGTGGAGTAACATTTTTAGACACTGATGGTAATGAAGTGAGTTCAGTTTTCTCAGATGGAAATTCTAATAGTAGTATTCAACTTAATGTTCCTGCTGGTTTTGACGTTACTATAATGGGCATAGATACGACTAATTATCAAATTTTTGGAAATGTTACATCAACAACAGCACCTGCTTTTGCTGATCAATAATAGGAGATTTATATGGCAGACGCAGTTACTTCGCAAACTTTGGTTGACGGGCATCAAACTGCTGTCTTTAAGTTTACCAACATCTCTGATGGATCAGGTGAAAGTGCAGTAAAAAAAGTTGATGTTTCTGCTTTAGCAACAAATGTTAGAGGAGAGGCTTGTACTAGAGCAACCATAGAAAAAATTTGGTGGCAGTGTAATGGTATGAAAGTTAAAGTTTTGTTTGATGCTTCAACAGACGACTTTTGTATTGAATTGGGTGAAAACCAAAGTGGACATCACGATTATACATCTTTTGGTGGATTAACAAATCCAGCAAGCTCTGGTGTTACTGGTGATATTATGTTTACCACAGTTGGTCATTCATCAGCAGATAGCTATACAATCATAATGCAAGTTAGAAAGAGTTATGACTAATGGCTAGAAAGCCTGACAAGCAACCACCTAAAACCAAAAAGTATTTCCGTTCCACTAAGAGTGGAGCGGGAATGACTAAAGCAGGTGTTGCTCGTTATCGTAGAGAAAACCCTGGTAGTAAACTCAAAACTGCTGTTACAGGTAAAGTTAAAAAGGGTAGCAAAGCAGCTAAAAGAAGAAAGTCTTTCTGTGCTAGAAGTGCGGGCCAAATGAAGAAGTTTCCAAAGGCAGCCAAAAATCCTAATAGCAGATTAAGACAAGCAAGAAGAAGATGGAAGTGTTGACATGAAGGCAGACGAGGTTCTAAAATTATTAGAAAAACATGAGTCTGAGTGCAACAGACGTTATGAAAAAATAGAAAAGAGTTTGGACAAATTAGATGTAAAAGTTTGGGGGTTAGCGGTTTTAATTCTTATAACACCTTTTTTACATAAGATGATTTAAATGGTTATGGGAAGGTCTCAAATGGCACGACAAGTGTCAAAGCCTCCTCAAAAAAGAAAGTGGAGTAATGCGAGAAAGAGGAAAATCAATTGCAAACGACCTAAAGGATTTTCTGAAAAAGCACATTGTGCCTCTAAAAAAAGGAGAGGTTCTAAGAGCAAAAGGTGAACCATTAAAGGATTGCCCACAATGTATGAAAAGAAAGTATTGGTGCACTTGTTGGAAAGTATTGAAAGGAAGATATTATGCCTAAAGACGCTTGTTATCATAAAGTAAAAGCTAGATATAAAGTTTTTCCGTCAGCTTATGCTTCGGGAGCTATTGCTAAATGCCGAAAGGTAGGAGCAGCTAATTATGGCACTGGTGGTAAAAAAAAGGCTAAAAAGAAAGCAGAAGGTGGTGTAATTGAGTTAAAAAATGGTGGAAATGTGCCAAGAAGAACTCGCAAAAGAAAAACAAAAAACCCAAACATTGCAAGAGGTTGTGGTGTTGTAATGAGCAGTAGAAGAAAAGTTACAAAGTTTAGATAATGGCAGTAAGAAAAACAAAAGCTGGTCTAGCATTAAAGCGTTGGTTTAAAGAAGACTGGAAAGATGTTAGAACTGGCAAAAAATGTGGTAGGCAAAAAGGTGAAAAGCGTGGCACGCCCTATTGCAGACCTAGTAAGCGTATATCTTCTAAAACGCCTAAGACTGCATCTGAGATGTCTGCATCAGAAAAAAGAAAACGTATTGCACAAAAGAAAAGATTAGGTCAACCGGCAGGTAAGCCAAGAAGAGTACAGGCGGCAAGAAGAAAAAAGAAATGAACCTAGAAGACAAAATTTGTGAAGAAATACGTCAGTGGTCAAAACACGCCTTAGAAATACCTAATAAAAATTACAACAATTTACCATCTTGTCCATATGCTAAAAGTGCATGGAAAAACAAAAAAGTTGGTTTTGCTTTTAAAACTAACGAAAATTATGACATTATACATTGTTTAATAAATAAGTTTCATGATTCCAAAGATTTAATAATAGTAATTGATCTTTGTTATGAAAATAATGAAACATTCCATAATAATCTTAACAATCTTAATACACTTATACATCACAATAAATTCAACCAAAAAGATATTTGGTTAATGGGATTCCACCCTGATGATGACGAAAATGAACTGATAGACGATGGTTCTTTTGAAGAAATTGTTAGTGAGGAATATTCTTTAATATTCGTACAAAGACTAAGTAAACTTCAAGAAAGTGCAAATAAATTGAAGAAACTTGGATATTATGATAATTATTATAATAGTTACGATGTTGAAGACATCTATGAGCAACGTGAAAACTACTATAGGAGACTAAAATGGCAATGAGTCCAAGAAAAATGATGGCAATGTCTAAAGACATGGCTAAAGCAGCTAAAATGATGATGGGTGGCGAAGCAAAACCTAAAAAAATGAGAGGTGGTGGCATGGCTAAGAAAATGCGTGGCGGTGGCATGGCTAAAAAAATGAGAAAAGGTGGTAAAGCCTAATGGCAACCTCAAGCTCTACAGACTTTGAGTTAGATGTCGCTGAGTACATTGAAGAAGCTTTTGAGAGATGTGGCTTAGAGGCTAAAACTGGCTACGATTTGCAAACTGCTAGGCGTTCTATGAATATAATGCTTGCTGAGTGGGCAAATCGTGGTCTTAATCAATGGACTATAGAACAAAGAACACAAGCACTCACAGCTAGTGATTCAGAGTATAGTTTGGGAACTGATTTAATTGATATATTATCTTTAGTTGTAAGACGTAGTGGCACTGATTTCACAATGACTAGAATTAGTCGTGATGCGTTTTTAAATCTACCAAACAAAACTTCAACTGGTAGACCAACGCAATATTTTTTAGATAGACAAATTACACCTAATTTGAAACTGTTTCCCACACCTGAAAACAGCACAGATGTTATTGTTTATGACGCTTTAACACGCATACAAGACGCTGATGCACAAGTTAATACTATGGAGATACCTTTTAGGTTTTATCCTTGTCTAACGGCTGGTTTGGCTTATTATATAGCTATGAAAAGAGCACCGGATAGAATACAGTTACTAAAAACTGTTTATGAAGAAGAATTTGATAGAGCAATGGCAGAGGATAGAGATAGATCTGCTTTTAACGTAGTGCCTAAATTAGATTATTATAAGGTGGGTTGATGGCATTTGCTAGTGGTAAATATGCTTACAGAATATCTGATAGATCTGGTTTTAGATATAAAATCAAAGATACTCGCAAAGAGTGGAACGGATCTATTGTTGGTAAGGATGAATATGAAGAAAAACACCCACAACTTGAGCCTGCAAATGTTAGAGCCGATAATGAGGCTATAAGAGATGCAAGACCAGATAGAACTGAAACTGCGGTTCCAAACCTATTACCATTAAACGCTTTTTCAACAACTGCAAGTTCTGCAACTGTTACAGTTAATGAACCAAATCACGGCAGATCAACAAGCGATACAGTAAGATTCAGAGATGCAATCAGTGTTGGAGGTATAGCTGCAACAACAATTAATTCTGCTTCGGGATTTACAATTACAAATATAGATGCGAACAACTATTCGTTTGCGTCTGGAGTAACAGCAACAATAACCCAGAAAGGTGGTGGAGGACTCGCTAGTGCAGGTCCTACATCAATTACAAATTAATGAGCTTCACACTTGCAACATTAAAAACAGCTATTCAAGATTATGCAGATAATAGTGAAACTAGTTTTGTAACAAATCTGCCAAACTTTATTAAAGCAGCAGAAGAAAAAATATTTAAAGGCGTTGATTTAGATATTTTTAGAAAAAATGTTACAAGTGCCTTTACATCATCAGATCAGTTTTTAACAGTTCCAACTGATTATCTTGCATCTTTTTCTTTGCAAATTACCACTTCTGGTTCAGAGGGTTTTTTATTGCAAAAAGATGTGAATTATCTAAGAGAATATACGCCACTATCTACAACAACTGGAGTGCCAAAATATTACGCTAGGTTTGATACAAACAATTTTATTGTAGCTCCGACTCCGAACTCTAATTACGCACTTGAATTACATTATTATTACAGACCTGCAAGTATTACTGCCGGTGCAGACAGTGGAACAACGTGGCTTAGTACAAATGCACCATTTGCTTTACTTTACGGATCGCTTATAGAGGCGTATTATTACATGAAAGGTGAGCCAGATGTTATTGCACAATATGAAAAAAATTATGTTTTTTATTTGCAAAGACTTAAAGATTTAGGAGAGGCAAGAGAAAACGAAGACGCTTATAGGCAAGGACTACCTAGAGCACCAAGGACATAGGAGTAAAAAATGGCAACAGCAAATGCAGCAACCACCTTCTTAGAAAATAGAATTTTAAGTTTTATTTTCAAAAACAACGCAGCATCGTTTAGTTCACCTGGAGATAGTATATATGTCGGGTTAGCAACAGCAGTATCAAATTTTAATGATTCAACTGGTGAATCTGGAGATCCAACAATAACAGAAGCTAATTTTGGTTCTTATGCAAGACAACAAGTTGCAGCTTCTGCGTGGACATTAACAGCAGAATCTGCTGATACACAGACTTGTAAAAATTCTAGTTCTATAGAATTTCCAGAAGCTACAAGTGGAAGTAATACTATAACACATGTTTTTATAATAACACATTTAACTGCCACTCCTGATGTTGTAGGCTCTGGTGGTAATGTTCTTTTTATAGGAGCATTGGATGCTAGTAAAACAATTTCAACTGGTGACATATTTAGAATTAACGCAAACAACTTAACGATAGAATTAAAGTAATGGCTTTTGTAATAAACGACAGAGTAAAAGAAACTACGACCACAACTGGTACTGGCACATTTACACTGGGTGGTGCAGTCACTGGCTTTGAAACTTTTGGCACTGGCGTTGGTAATTCTAATACAACATATTATGCAGTGACATTACCTGGATCAACAGAATTCGAAGTTGGTTTAGGGACACTTAGTAGTGATTCTAGTACGATAGCTAGAACTACGATTATTAGTAGCTCGAACAGTGATAGTGCAGTTAATTTTAGTGCTGGAACAAAAACTATTTTTTGTACAATACCAGCATCCAAATCAGTTCTTTTAAGTGACGTTGGAGCTTCTACTTTAAATTTAAGTTCTGCCGATACTCATGCAGGTCGATATGGAAGTTCTTCTTCTCCTATAATTATTAAAGTTACTGTTGCATCTAAGTCAGCACATCCATATCAAGGTGATGGCAGTGGTAACGCTTATTACTTAAATGGTATTGAAGCACCTGCTTTAACCTTTCATGGCGTAGATAATACAACATCTGACTCTGGATATTATTATAGATTCGATCAATCAGATAGTAGTAATAGTGGACATCCATTAAGATTTTATTTAGATGCTGATAAAACTACATCATATACAACTGGTGTTACAACTAATGGAACAGCAGGAAGTAGTGGAGCATATACTCAAATAGATGTAGATGAGGACACACCTAACATACTTTATTATCAATGCTCTTCACACGCATACATGGGTAATTATGGAATTACACTAGGATCTAATAAAATAAATCATACTGAAGCTCTAATAAGTTTTCCAACTACAACTGGAACACTTGTAGGAACAGGTGACACAGGTTCGGTAACTAATGACATGTTAGCAGGAAGTATTGCAGACAGTAAACTTAGTACGATATCTACTGCTGGTAAAGTTGAGTTAGGTGCATTAGAGATAGATGGTGCTAGTGATGTGGGTGAAGATTTAGTAGATGCAGATTTAATTATTGTCGATAATGGAGCTAATGGCACAGAAGTAAAATCTACTTTAACAAGAGTTAAAAAATACATTTATTCTGCTATGTCAGGTGATGCAACTGCAAGTGATAGTGGAGCACTTACTATAGCTAACACATCTGTTGAAACAGCCATGATAGCAGCAGACGCAGTTACTGGTGATAAGATAGCAGATGATGCTATTAACTCTGAACATTACACAGATGGTTCTATAGATACTGCTCACATTGCAGACGCACAAGTTACGTTAGCAAAGATAGCTGATCAAGCCGCTAATACAGTATTGGTAAGAGATGCTAATAGTGCTGGAGTTGTTTCTGCAAAAGCAGTTACAGACACACAAATATTAATAGGTGATGGAACCGGATTTACTGCCGCTGCATTATCTGGTGATGTAACTATGACAAATGCTGGAGCAGTTACGATAGCTAATGGTGCAGTAGAAAATGCAATGTTAGCAGACGATGCTGTAGGAGCAGACGAACTAGCTGCAAACGCAGTTGTAAATGCAAGTATTGCATCTGGTGCTGCAATAGAATTTAGCAAAATGGAAAACTTGACAGCATCAAGGGCATTAGTCTCTGACACTAATGGAGATGTATCCGTAAGTGCAGTAACATCTACAGA
>CENW01036190.1_pt1 | contig 21296 bp, 16 predicted proteins | sample 530241 | NCBI WGS metagenome assembly CENW01 (sample SAMEA2619818, study PRJEB7988) | marine metagenome | isolation source: saline water (ENVO:00002010), including | reverse complement strand
AATACTGGTGGCTTTGTAGGACCACTTGGTAATGTATCAAAAGTTAAATATAAAACACATGGTGGGGATGTTACAAACGAATACGAAATAAATATGGGCCCTTTGTCTAAAGGAGAATAGCATGAAATATAAAGCCACTCAGAAAGACCGCTATGGTAATATGAAATCTCTAGAGATCACAATGGATAATCAGCTAGAAGTTCCTCCTATGACTTCAGCTGTACCCATGTACGATCATCCTGGAGAACCTAAAGGTACTGATACTGTACCAGCTTGGCTTACTCCTGGTGAATTTGTTGTTAATAAAGAAGCAACAGATATGTATGGACCATTAATCAAAAAGATAAATGATGAAGGCAGAAAGATTCAAGATATGAAACCTGAGTATGCTGCTGAAGGTAAAGAAGTATTAGATAATCAAAGAAGAATTTATAAGCATTTAAAAAATAAAGATTTATCTGATAAAGCTATTGCTGCTATTATGGGAAATATTAATCATGAAACTGGCGGCACTTTTGACTATCAACAAAAAGAAAAAGGAGCTAGACCTGAAGACCAAGGCTATGGATTAATACAGCTTACTCCTGGATCTCAAAGACTATTATCTCCTTATATGAATTGGCTTGTAAATAAATATGATATACAACCAGATACACCTGCTCCTGGAGCACCTATTAGTGGTGTGCGTAATAAAATAATGTCTTTTGATTCTCCTGAAAATCAATTAGATTTTATGTTAGATGCTATATATACTAAAGGTGGTGTACCAAATCCTAATAATGAAGATGGATATTTTATAGGTCCTGGTAATGCTGCAAGTATAAGAACAGTCTTAAATAATCCTAAAGCTAGTTTAGCAGAGCAGTCTTCTATAATAGTAGATCACATGCTTAATCCAGGAGAAAAGAAATTAAAACCAAAACAATATAAAGATAGAATAAAAGATACTAAAAATATGTATAGCCTTATTGAAAGTGGTTCTTTAGATCCTGTAGATCCTGGCCTTAGTAAAACTTTAAAAGATAAATTTAAAGACGTAAATATATCAGTACCCAGTCTTAGTGATATTCCTAATCCTATTAGTAATATTAAGAAAAAAGCTAGTAGCTTTGCTGAAAAGGTAAAAGATTTTGTAGATCCAAAAGGTATTGGTTTGCCTACTTTAAATTTTTCTTCTAATAAATTTGAAATGCCCGAGCGTTCAGGAATATTTGATAGAAAAAGTGATGGCGGCAAAGTGCAACACTTAGATCCAGGTGGTATAGTATATCCTACATTAGATGATAAAGATGGTATAATGGATCTTATATTTGGATCAGATAATAATATACCTAAACCTAATTCATTAAGTTCTATGGAAGTACCTGCAGATGATACTACTACTATGTCAATGGATATGTCTTTACCATCAGATAATTATGTAGAATCATATGATCCGCAAGGTATAGGTGGTGGAACAGAAATGCTTAGAGATATACCTGCATTTGAAGATCCAGCAGAAGATAATTTAATAGGTGGTATAAGACAAGATAATGTACCTGCTACTTTAGATCCTTTAGGACTTGACCCAGATATGTATGATCAAGAAACTGGTGATGAACTATTAAAAGTAGATAAGCCTGTAAGTATGGGAGTAACAAAACCTAATATGCTTCAAATGGAAGGTGATATACTTTCAAATTTAATGTTACCTACTGATGTTGGTATAGCAGCTCAAATAGCTGAAAAACAACAAATGCTTGATAATGAAATGAAGAATTTAACTATATACCGTGACGTTAAACCTAATCCGAAAATGTTAGAAACTTCAAGAAAGATTGTTAATAAACTTGAAGATCAAATTAAAGATCTTAAGAAAACACAAGCCTTAGAAGAATTTAGAGCAACCTCAGACTTTGTTCCTAATGTTGAAGCGGCTAAAGAAGAAATACAAAAGGAAGCTAATAAAGCTGCTTTAGAGCAAGTTATTTCTTCTGATGAAACAACTGAAACAGAAAAGACTGTAGCTTCACAGGCTTTAGATGATTTAAATAAACAAGAAGATACAACAGAAGTAACTACACCATTAGAAGAAAGTCAATCTAAGTTAGCAGCCGTTGCAAACAATTTAAATACTGCTAAAGAAGCGGAACTAAATCAAGATTTAAATAGTGATGCTGGTAAGGCTGCTCAGAATGATGCTAATCAGAGTCAGGGTACACCTGCATATGAGCAAGCTAAAGGAGTACTTAACTTTTTGTTTGGTGATTTAATAGATGGCCAAGAGCTTGGAAGAGGTATTGCAATTTACTTAGCATCAAGAGCATTAGGCTATGATCATAATGATACTATAGGTTATGTAGCAAAGAACTATCTTAAAAGAGTTGATACAAAGAATGCTCTTATGGATAAGTTTATTAAAGAAAATGCTGGTAAGTATACTAAGAAATCACTTGCTGATTATAAAAGAACTGGCGATCCTAATATGCTTACACCTATTGGCTCTACACCTAGACCTCAAGGCGAAGAGAAAACTTATTATAATGCAGCAGGTCAAGCAAGGGTTGCTTATAAGTTTAAGAAAAAGAATGCTCAAGGTGATGACTTTACTTACTGGTCATGGGATAAAGATGGCGGTGATGTAAAGCAAAGAGTTAGTAGCGCTTGGACTTCTGATGGTTCTGATGTACCTAACGCTCCTGAGTATGAGGAAAAGATTAATAAAGCTGCTGATAGAATAGTAGGTCAAATGAAAGCTTTTAAAGAAGGTAAAGATAAAACTAAAGAAAGGAATATCGATAAAGGTATTATGCAAAACGTTTATACGACTGATATTGAACCTGAGTTTGCTGCTAGAGAAGTTGCAGCATGGGCAGATAAAAATGGGTTTCAAGTTTATAAAATGGGGCCTGGTATTCAGCAAGCATGGAATATGGCTATTGAAGCTGCTAAAGAAGCTGAAGCCCAAGGTATTGATGTCAGCATAACTTCTTTAATACCTTACTTAGAAGAAGCTACTATTAAACAAAGACTAGATAATCTTAAAGGTGTACCACCTGTTTCAACTGCTATAGTTAATGGTAATAAAATTGAAATGAATCCATCTGAACTTGTAATATTAAATGGTAAGATTAATAATGTTACAGGAGATGTAAATAGATTTTGGAATACTGTTGCTAAAGTATATAAAGGAAATGATAAAGAATCTGGTAAACCTTGGAGAAAAATATTTGAGCAGCATGTTATTGATTCAGGTGAAAACATAACACCGTTTGCATTATTTGGACAAGTATACTTAGAAAATATAATGGAAGGAATGGCTAATCAGTAGGAGTTTATATGGCTTTATATAATATAGATACTTCTGATTTTGTAATGCCTAAAGCAATAAACCAGGAAGAACATAAGTTTATTGATGGTGATACATTAACAGATAAAGAAGGTAAGCTATTTAGAATAGAAGGATTAAGCGCACCTGAGATTATGCATATTACAGGACAGGGTGAGCTTGCTCCTGGAACTCCTGGTGGTTTAGCAGCTACTGAACAGATTGAAGGGTTAGCTAAAAAGTTTAACTATAATAATGTAATTAAACTTACAAATCCAGATGGCTCACCTAAGATGGATGCTACAGGTACTAGACAATTAGTTAGGATAACTGATGAGAATGGTAAAGACTTTGTAGAAACATTAAGCAGATATGGGATAAATAAATTAGGTAAGTTTAGTTCACCTGAAGAAATTAATGCATATCAATGGGGAGCTGCACGTAAATCAGATAGAATAAATAAATTTTCTGATGAACCACTTGATGAGTTTGAACAAGCACAACTTACAATAGAACAAGTTGCTGATAAAGAACAATGGTATGATTCAGAGTTTGCTAAGATTGCATTGAATGAACAGCAGTTAGCTAGATTAAATGCACCTAGACAACCTGGAGAATCTATTGCAGAGTTTGCATTCAGAAAGAAAATGGCAGCTGAGTATACTGATTCTATGGTTTTAAATAGGCATAGTGATAGAACATTACAAAACAAATCACTTCATCCTTGGGCTGATGGCTTTGATATAGGTTGGACAGGCGCTATTGAAGGAATGTACGGCGCTGTTAATATGATTGGAGAAGAATCAGGATTTGATTGGTTCTCAGAGATTGGTTCAGCTGGTATTAAAAGACAGCATGATTATTTAAGATCTAAGCCTGAATTAAAAATGAGTATACTAAAACCTACATTAGATGATGAAGGTAATGTTATTGCTAATGAATGGGATGTTGGAGGGCTGAGTGGTTTCTTTGAATACGTAGGAAACATGGCTGCTATTTCATTACCATATATGGGAGTAACATTTGCAGGCGCTATGACAGCACCTGTAGGTATGATAGCACCGGTAGCTATGTATACAGGTATGACATATAATGATATGGAAGGTGATGCTGAAGATAAGAGTGCTATATTAGCTACAGCTTCTGGTGTTACTATGTCTGTATTAGATAGGCTTGGTATTAAAACCTTAATGAGTGGTGTAAGCGGTACAATATTAAAGAAAGAATACCGTGATAAAATGGTTAAAGCTTATCAGAAAAAAGAGTTTGAAAAAACAGGTCAGAAAGTAAGTGATGCAATGGCTAAAGCAGCTATAGCTAAAATGACACGTATGGAATCAGCTAAGCTAATAGGTAGTGCTGCACAAATTGCTAAAGAACAATTAACATATGGTAATATACTACGAGCATTTGCTGCAAGATCTGCAACAGGCTTTGGTATAGAATCAACTACAGAAGTTGGGCAAGAGCTTACACAATACTTAGCTTCAGTATATGGTAGTGATAAACCATTTAACTCAGTTGACTTACATAATAGATTAGTAAATGCTTTTGTAGCTGGTGGTACATTAGGTGCAGGCTTTGCAATACCCGGAGCTGCATATGATGCTGGCGCATGGGCTGATGTAAATGTTAGACTAGCACCAGCTGAAGAAAAAAGATTATCTACTGAAGGTAAGTGGGCAAAAGAAAACGAAGATAAATATAATATTAAAAATCCTGATGGTACTATTGCAAGATATGTTAAACCAAAAAATACTTTGGAATTACTTGATGGCTATAGAAAAAAATTAAAAGCTAAGCGTACAAGTGAAGCAGAGCGTGAAGCATATGGTGAAGTAATAGATCGTAGTAGTTTTGCTGGTAGAGATGAAGCCGGTAGAAAGCAAGCAAAGGATAGAGATCTTCTTGAAAAAATTAAAGCAGCGGCTAAAGAATTTCCTGTATTATGGAGGGGATCTGTTGGTCATGCTATGTGGCAAGATGCAGTTGGCTCACCTACAATAAGAGAACTTGGTTCTTTCTTTGGTGCATTCTTACATAGAGTGCATCCTGGTAGAAACTTTGAAGAGCATAAGCAAGGTGAGTTAGCTAAATATAAAGAAGAGATAATGTCACCAGCTGGCGCAGCTAGTATGCTTAAACAAAAGAACATTGATACTTTAACTATATCAGATATGGTATATAGATTTTATAGAGATGTTGTTAAAGATCAAGAACTAAGTAAAGTTGACTTTGATAATTTACCTGAGGAATTTAGAAAGGATAAAGATTTTTATAAATTAATTACAAGTCAACTACAAAAGCTTGGTGATAAACTTTTTAAAGATCAAAAGACAGCAAGAGAATTCTTTTTAGATGGCAGTAGAACTGGTAAAAGATTTGATGTAGGTTATTTAAATAATTATTTAGGTACATATAAATCATTAGATAAAGTACAAGTTGAAAAGAATAAAGCAGAATTTATTAAAGATCTTAAAGATGAATTTCAATTTACACAGGATCAAGCTAAGAGATTAGCAGATGCTATATTAGATAATAATGATATTGTAGATGATAATACTTTAACTGATTTTAATATTGGTAGAGGTAGACATATTCCTGGTTCACATAAAGGAAGAACGCTTGGATTAGCAACACATCCTAGTGGTAAGTTTGAAAAATATATGGAAAAGGATTTGTTTATAAATGTTAGTAACGCTGCTAAATCTGCTGCTAGATATACTACGTATCAGAAGTTTGTTGGTGATAATGGTGAAGTTATCAATCAGGTACTTGATGAAGCTGTACAAAAGGGTGAGATAACTGAAGAGCGTGCTAATAGATTAGCAGCATTCTTACAGGATTATCTTAATGCTGAATCAGGTAACTATAAGAAAATAGATAATGAAACACTTGCTAAAATACAAAAGAACGTATTAGTATGGACTACACTTGCAGGACTACCATTAGCAACTATATCATCGCTTGTAGAATTTATGATGACTATGAGAGCACTATCACCAGAACAAATACAAGGTGTATTAAAGAATGCTGGTAGAGAACTTGGTCAAGCAATATGGGAAACTATTACTACACCCACACCTAATTTAAAGTTAGCTACAGGAACTAAAGCTAGACTTAAGAAAGAAGAAAGGCAGGCTCGCCTAAAAAGATTAGGTTACTTTGATTGGGATGTAGGTGCTGCACAAACTACAGGTGCTACTGAAAATACTTTTGCTTCAAGATATTTATTAGATAAGTATTTTAGAGTTATTGGTTTACAGCAGTGGACAGATTATACACGTAATGTAAGAGCTTCAATTGCTGATGATTTTATTATGGATCACTTAGCTACTGTTAAAGAAGGTAGAATGAGTGGCAGACCACAAAATAATGAAGAGCAAGAAGCTGAAGAACAATTAAGAAATCTAGGTATAAATGTTACAGAGCTATTAGAAATTGATGGTTTACCATTTGAAAAACCTGCTAATAAAACTAGAGAAGAACATCTTTCAGATATGAGAAGAGCTAGTGAAAGGTTAGATGATATATTATCACAAGCTGAATACAACTTTGTTAATGAAGCTATCGCATTACCAGGAACAGCTAACAGACCATTGTTTTATCAGAACCCACACTTAGCTTTATTTACACAGTTCCAAGGTTTTATTGCAACATTTTCTGCAAATATATTACCAAGATTGTGGGGAGATTATGTAAAGAGAGGTACACCTAGATTAAAATATAATGCTTTTGCAATCATGACTACTATGATTATGTTAGGTTTTGTTTCACAATACTTAAAAGATTTATTAAAGTATGGACAAGCTACACCTTATTTAGATCGATTAGAAAAAATACAAAGAGGTATAGGCGCATCAGGTATGATTGGTGTTGCTGAAAGACCACTTAACTTTTTCTTTCCTATCTATGAAACATCATCTAGTAATATGGTTGAAGAAATTTTTGATACAGTATCAGGTGAAGCAGCAGCTTTATCAAACGTATCAAGAGCTTTAACAGGAGCAGGCCAGGTACTAGAAGGGAAAACGGAAACAGGCTTATATAAATTATTTAAAACTGCACCATTGATTGGGCCAGTTAATATACTTAATAGAAGACTAGCTGCAGCTGGTGCTTCATTAGTTGAATAGGAGAACTTATGGCAATAGATACAAGCGCAAAATCCGGTTCTATGCTTGATAAACCAACTGACATGCTTGCTAAAAAGTTAGCAGGTACACATAAACTTTGGTCAGTAGCTGATAAAGAAGAGCTTGTTAAAAAAGATATAGAAACAATTCAGCAACCTGTAGATACAGCAGTTGCAAATCAAGTGATTGCTGATAATAATATTGAAGACATTGCAGGAATAATGGCAAGCACTGATGAAGAAGCAATAGCTAATAAGACGCCTGAAGAGTTAGCATCAGAAGAAGCTGCTAGAATTAAACCACGTGTACGACAATTTGGTGAAGCACTTGGTAAAGATATAACAACTTTAAGAGGTGCATACGAATTAGAGAAAGCAATTACTGGTCAGCCTAGTATAGATGAAGCAGCGTCATCATTTGGTGGTGCTATTAATAGAGCTGGTAAAGTTGCAGGCTTAGCTAATACTGGAAGAATAGCAGGTACTAAATTAACTGCAGATCAGAAAGCAAAGTTTTTATCAACAGGTAATTTTAGAGAAGCTGCTCAGACAACTGACGCACCTGTAGCGCCTTTATATAAGAATATCAATAACTTAAACACTACAAATAAAAATATATTTTATGATGTGTTAGATGCAGGTACGCTAAATGATAAAGGAACTTTTATAGTTGACCCTGAATTGTTTGGTTTAATGGGAATACTTACAGAAGAATTCTTTGTACAAAGTATGTTTACTACAGATCCTGAAGAAGTTAGTGATGTTGTTGAAGAAGTAAATGAGCAAGACTCTATTAAAAAGTTAGAGTTTAAAAAGGCACAAGGTATTCAACAGTTAGGTAAAGAAGTTTATAGAGAATATAAAAGAACTAAAGCTATGCAAAAAGGTTTAGGAGATACTGCTGAATACTTAAATGAAATAGATAATATTAGACCTGAAGTATTTACACAGATTGGTGATATAGCTAAGACTACTTATGCTGCTGCTAATCCTGATATGATACAAGAAAAGAATGTAGGTGGTCGAGTAGTATTCGAACCTACTGAAAAGGGTGCAAAGATATTTGAAAATATGTATCGTGTATATACCGGTTTGTTTAGTACACAGGAAGTAACACCGTTATCAGCACCATCACAAGATGGTAGAGTTATGGGAGAAGCATCTCAATACACTCGTGATATGACAACTAGACTTTCAAAAGAAATTGGTGATACCTCTGCACACTTTGAAGCTACTAAGAATATGAATCAAGTAGCATTTATTAATGATCCTAACAGAGAAAAGGTTGCAACATATTTATCAATGCTTGCGTTAGCAAACGCAGGAACTGTAAGAAATATAGATATGCAAGATCAATATATACCAGGTCCTAATAATGATATTTTCTATGCAAACATTTTTAAAATAGGTAAACAAAAATACCAAGATTTATTAAATGAAAAAGCATCTTTAAAGAATAGAGTGCAAAGATTAATAGAGCAAGGTGCATCAGAAGAACAAGTTAAGTTAGCTGAAAAAACATATAGAGATTATAATCCTAAAAATATTCTTAGACTTGAAAGAGAAAAGTTTGTAAATCTTATGGAAGGTGTAGGAAGATACTCAGGTAAATCTAACTATTTAACTTTTGCATTACAGTTATTAACTGGAAGAATGCATGCTCAGCAAACTGTATACAATCCTCAGGCTAGCCCTATTGTAAGAGGTATAGTAGGAGGTGGTAATAGGTATCAGTGGCAACCTGGTAAGGGGGGTAAGCTCGAACAAAACTGGACAGAAGGAATGTCAAAGCATTTGTTTGAAGATCCTAAAGTAACTGATGAAGAAGGAAGGAAGGTTGAATCTAGCTTTAAGAAAAAGTATGGTATGGGTAGACCTACTTCAGAAAGAATAAGAATATTTAAAGAGTTTGAAAAACAAGCTGAACAAAATCCTGGTGCTGGTTTATATAATCAGTATGTACAATGGGGTAATGAGTTAATAGAAAGAACAGCAGGCTTTAATACAAGAGAAGCTGGTGCATTATTAACTGCATTTAAAAAAGCTTCTTCACCTCAGCAAGCAAATGAAGTTAAGAAACAAATAGCACAAAGATATGGTTCAGATCCATTAAGTCCTAGATTAAAAGCATACTTAGCTGACTTTGAAACTGATGCTATACATCAAGCAGATTACTTAATGGCATTAGCTAAATACGAAAAAGCTAAAAAGAATGGAACTATATTTACAGATACGCAGGCATTTGAAATAGATGGACAGACACATGGTCCTGCAACTCTTGCTACATTACTCGGTAGTTTAAATATGGCTAAGAGATCTGGTATAATAATGAAGACACCTTTCTTAGAGAAGCTAGAGTCTAGCGATTATAAAGATGTTAGAGATGCTATGGCTGATGAGATGAGAAGAAAGTTTCCTAGCTTAGTTAAAGGTGTAACTAAAGTAACACACGATAACAAGGCGGGACTACCGTCAATAGCGAATGCTTATGAACGAATATTAGAAGAAGCTATTGGTGATAGAGAAAACTTTTTAAAGAAGTCACCTATGACTATGGGATATGGTCAGGATATATTTTCATTGAAGCAGCACGTAGATCGAACTGTATTTTTAAATGATGAAATAAAAAGTATAATGGCTAATCATAAATTAAATAATGACGATGTTATTGATTTCTTACATACTATATTAGTTGATTCTATTTATGAAACTATGGATCCGCAGACTTTAAGAATGACTAAACTAATGAAAGCTATTGCTTTTATGTCGCCGCTTTCAGCAGAGCTATTACAAATTAAACAGCCTACTGGTTTAGTATCTACGCTTGCAGGTTTAACATCTGAACAAGCAGGACAAACACAATATCAAATTAAAGATGAAGCAGGTAAACCTAGAACTGTTACTGTGCAGCATTATAATGTAAAGACAGATCCGTCTGCTATTAAACCTATGCCAGGTAAAGCACCAGAGTTTGGTGGTTATGCAGTAGGTAGAGCTCAGCCATCTATAATACAAGCGTTTGATTCTAACATGGTTACTAAAACTTTTACAAATTCATGGAATAAAATTAAAGAAATTGCTAAAAGTTTAGGTGCTGCTAATCCATTTGTATTACAAATATATGATGCATTTTTAACTGACTCTGGTACAATGGATGTTGTAAGAAGATCTGCTAATGAACATCATAAAAATTCTTTAATTAATGAACAAGCTATTGAAAAATTATTTGATTGGTATGAAAGTACTTTTACAGAAAAATTAAATACATTAAAGAATGATACAACTACATATGAATTATTTAAAGATGGTGTAGTTAATAAAGAATCTGAATTTAAAACTATAGCTGGTTTATTAGCTAATCCTGATAGATTTAAAAATGGTTCGCGTAAAACTTTTGTAAAGTTAATTCAAAGACAAGGTGATTTTAAATGGGAAAGAGCAGACAATATTAATATTAAAGGTGATACTTTAGAAGAATGGAATAAGAAAACTTTTAATGCTGCTAAAAAAATGGCGCTTGAATTGGAATCAAACATTAATAAAAAATTAAAAGTTAACAAAAAATCTTTGCTTGATAAAAGTTTTACTGGTCAGGAAATCGGTATAATATTAGAAGAGATAGTTAGAACTTTAGAAATGCCTGCAAGAATTAAAGAAGGTAGGCAGCTTGTTACACAATCAAGAGGTGAACTAGCTAGAGAAATCGGAAGTCAAGATACTTTAAACATCGATCTTTAATTGTCTCCTTAAAGAGGAAAAACAAATGAGGCACTTTAAAACATATTGGTATTTAATTCCTGTATATTTATGGCTAGCTATGATGTTTGGCGCAGGTTTGGTGAATGATTTATGTGGTGGATGTGTATCTAAACGTGGAAATATATTATATTGCAGTAGATGTGAGAGTGTAAAATGATAAGTAAATTTTTTAGGAGAAGATTTTTAGATTTTAATTATGACTATGTAGATTTTTCAAAACTGTTTAGCCGATATTAAAGACGAAAAAAAATACCCCTAAGAGTATCATAAGATATTCTTAGGGGTTTTTTTATTGGGTTGCTGCTACTTTAGCAAGCGCTTGTTTCTTCCATTCATGAGCATTTGTTTTACCTTCTTCAGGTAATCCTTGATCTGTATAATAATCTAGTATTCTTAAATACTCATTCTCTATTATTAATTCGTCTAACTGTTGGTCAGTCATACGATCTGCTAGTGTAACATCCATTTTTAATTCAGCTAATGCTGTTTTATTGTCAGGTTGTAAGCCTAGTCTTACTGGTAATATTCCTTTCTTACGCGAAGAAGTAGTCACTTTTATTTACCTCTCTAATATCTAAGCTGCCTAGCTTAGGTTGTTGATAGTTAAAATTATCTGGGTTTGTTACTATCATTCTTTCAATGACTTCAAAGAAGTTAGAATAACTATACATTGTTATAAACTCTTGTTTAATAAAAGCTAATAACTCATCTACATCACAAGCATGTACACTAAATGAATCGTGTACTGCACCAAAGTTATCATCCCACTTAGCAATTACTTTAGCCATATGTGCAGCATCCATAGAGTGCACAAAGTTAGGTGATATACCAGACATAAAAGATCTTATCTTTGGTTTGTCTGTTGGTTCTTTACCTACATGTTGTATTCTTATTGTATCTGTTTCTTCTTTGCTACCATCTTCTTTTGTTATAGTAGGTTTAACTTTACGTTTACTACAACTAATAATAGCTTTCTCTTTGAATTCATTCTCAACGAATGCTTCATATATAACTGGAAACCCAGATGGTGTAGTCCATCGTATAGACTTTTGTTTAGTGTTCTTAGCATAGTCAGAAGCTATCTCAGCTTCAGCAATCTTTTGTAAGAACTTCATTGTTTGTAATGGACCTGCACAAACACTATCAATTGCTTTGATTAAATGTTTAGCAAGTAACTCACAGTCCTCTTCAGTTATATTATACTTATCTAAATACCCTTCCACATGACAGTCAAGATACATATTTTCTGCGATCTTTTGTGCTCCAGCACTGTATGCTCGAGTCATTGAACCGCGTTTAGCTATACCTTTACGTATATGTTTCATTGGCATTTGTCTTTCTTCAAACCATTCCGGTACTCTTTTAATTAAATCTTTAGCGCATTGCACATAAAAATCTTTTTGAATATCTTGTGGTACAATCCCAACTAACTCTCCTGCTTCTTTGTCTTTAGACATAGCACATAGATGTTGCCATCCATTATTAGAACCATCAATTGGTATTGGAAGATAAGTAATATATTCTTCTTGCTCGAGTGCATCTTTAATTTCTAATACACTAGCTAGCAAGCTAATAGGTTTTTCTGCATTAGGATCTATAATTTCTTTGTTAGCTATCTCTAATAGTCTATCAATATTATTATCGGTCCATGCTTCACGATCTTCTAACGTCATTTTATCTACAGATATATCATCTAACTCTTCGTCTTTTAAGTAAGGTTTATAATCTGTTGTTAACCAGTTAGGCAAACTATCTTTATGATAAGTTTCATTATAACATACTGCTATATGAATCTTTAATCTTCTTAATCCTGCATCAGTCATAGGTTTACCTTTAGCAAAAAGCATTTGACCTCTTGCTATATCATTACCCTGAAAGTTTAAGAATGGTGTAGTATAATATATTCTACCACGATAATCTGCTTCAACATATTGATAAAATGTTTTGTCACCTATTAGTTTAGATCGTGCCATAGTTAAATCAAATTCTATTATCTTTGATTTATATTTCTTAGGAAAGTCTTTGTATTGATCTAGTATTTTATTTCGATTACGATTTAAAATATTACGAACTTTATTATTAACTTTCCATTCAGTTTGCTGTAACACATTCATGCTTTTAATAAAGCTGTTAGCTAGGTAAGGTTTAAACTCTTTACTTCTATCATGTGTCCATCCTTTTATTACAGGTCGTTCAGTAGGTTGCATTAAAGAACTAATAGGTTCTGGCTTTTCAAATACAGTTCCTTTTAATAAATCCATACTACCTTCTGGCACAAGTAAATCCCACTTCTCTGGTATTACTATGTAATGCGCACGGCTTCTCTTTAAACTACGGTCTAAAGATTCCACTGGAATAAATGTATTATCCCTGGTTTTACCTATATTAATCTGATGTGTTTGATAGAAAGGTTCTAAGAATAAATCTCCCATCATAACTCGAAGTCTAAACCAATCCCAAGGTGCATCATCCTTATTAGAATACTTTATTTCTGTTAAGATATGAGTGCCAACCGCTACGCTTAAGTGTGTAAGGTTAGCTTCACCTTGGTATGATTTGTTTCCTCTCATACTATTACGAGCAAAGTGTTGTTGGATAGTGTCCATAGTAAATACTAAGTACGCTTTTAAATCTTCTAACGAAGTTTCTTTTAAAAGATTACAAGCAATATGTGCTTTAGATTTAGTAATCTTTTTCTTTAGATATCCAAGTTGTTCCTCCATTTATTGCCCTTTACTTTTATGTTATTATTTAATAGTAATAATATACCTGCTTCATCAGTATATGTTTCACTGAAAAGAACTCTTGTTATACCTGCTTGCATTATAAGTTTAGCACATTCAATGCAAGGTGAGAGAGTGCTATATAATGTAGCACCCTCTGAACTTACTGTCCCCTTTGCTAACTTACATAATGCATTAGCTTCTGCATGTATAACTTCTTTTCTTGTAGAACCATTAGGATTTTTACATTCATTATCCATACCCGCAGGCATACCATTAAATCCGAATGCAAGTATATTATTATCTTTAACAACTACGACACCAACTTTATTGTCGGTATCGTGTGACATGTTACTTACTTCCTTAGCAATATTTAAATACAAGTTATCATATCTAGCTTGTTTAGTTACTGCATTTGTGTAGTTACTCATTAGATCTCCATAAATACATTATCAGTAGATGTTAGTCTACCGGTTTTAGTATTGTATATAGCTGCACCTGCTGAACCAGTAAGACCTGTAAATCTAGATTTCAATACTCTAAACTTAATTGTATTACGTTCAGTTGCGTTATCAGCTACTAGGTTTCTAGCGAATGCTACTATATCAAATGATATTTGTTTGATAGAACCACTACCTTTAATATCATCTATAGAGGCTAGCTTACCTTCCTCGAATGAAGCACCACCACCTGGAGCTTTTCTTAAGTGTGAGATTAAACATAACCATATATTATGTTTCTTAACAATCTTAAGTAAGTCACTCATTACTTTATCGATTGCTTCGTTACCAGATAAACCTTCAGAGCCTTCTGATACCGCTATAGTTATATGATCTAGTACTAGGTATTTACAACCCATTAGACACATATATTCTATCTTATCTGTTAGTGTTGAATCACCTACAGAACCTTGATGATCTAACAAAACTAATCTTTCATCTGCGAATACTGATTCAAAACCTTGACGTAAATCTAGTTCAGAAAGATTGTTATCATCATGATCTAGCTTTTGATTCAATGTCATTTCAATAAACTTCTCAGCTGTATCACCTACACTTTCTTCAAGTGATATTAAACCAATTTTGTTTTCTTCATCTTTTAATAAATCAAGTACGATTTCTTTAACGATTGTTGATTTACCTGAACCAGTACCACTAGTAAACAAAGTAATCTCACCTTGTCTAATGCCTTTAAGTTTATCATTTAAACCTGCTAAGCATTTAGGATAAGGTCTAGACTTAGTTCTTTGTCTTTGCTGGAACTGTTCCCATATTGCTTCGCCCATTACTAAACCAGCAGGTGACCATGTTTCGGCATCCCAATAGCTTTGTAATAAACTTTGTGGTCCATGCTTTAGTAGTTGTTCACATGGATCTTTCTCTAGTAGCTTAGCTACTTTAACTTTACCAGCACCAATTATCTTAGCAACTTTCTGTACTGCTGCTTGACCAGCTTCATCTTTATCAAAGAATAATATTACAGATTCAAATCGTCTGATCCATTCTCTTTGTGCTAATACTGTCTTGCAACCTGTAGCACTAGGCATTGATACTACTGGAAATATTCTTTTGTATTTATGTAAGAATGCTTCAGCTACTGCGCAAGCATCTAGCTCGCCTTCAGTTATTACAAGTGTCTTACCACCGCTAGCAACTGATTGACCGAATAATTCTACATTACTAAAGTTACCATGTGCTACAAAGCTTTTTGGTAACTTACGTTCTTTATATGCGGCAACTCTACCTTCATTAGTATAAGGATAGAAGTGCGAACCACCGGAACCATCAGGATTTACAGCCATTTTAATTCCAAAGTGATCTACTACTTGTTTAGATATACTACGACTGTTAATAGGAAAACTATTTAAGTCGTTAATTTCTTCAAGTGTTATGTTACTATTTGGTTTAGCAACAGGTTCTAAGTCATTCATAATGTTTACTTTCTTAGTTGTATATTGACATGAAAAACAGTATGCTCCATCTTCATATATTGTAAATGCGTCAGATGAGTCACACTCTGGGCAAGCAGTTTGCTTATACCTTGACATTAATTACCGTCCTTTCTAACAACTCTTCGTCGTTTACTATTTCTAAAGGTATTTGTTCAGGCCATCGTTCGACTTTAACAAATAAATATTCATTACCTTTAGCTACTATTTGTTTATCTAATGTTATATGATAAACTTTATTGTCATTAAATTCTTCAAAGATACCCTGGTATGTATCTAATAGTGGCTTAACTACGTTATCTAGGTCCGCCATTTTATTAGATACACCAGCAATAATATCAAATTCTAATTGATCGGATTTTTCAAAGGGCCATTCGACCCCTTGAAGTTCGTCTCTTAATTCATTTTGATATTCGATATACTTAGCCGACTTTATCGACTTGTTCCTGTACGTCATTTGATTTGCTGACAGTGGCTTTACTTTGAATGTATGCTTTAATATCTTCATATTCTTCCCATGACGTTAGCATTCTTAGTAACTTATGACTAAGCTCTAACTGTTTTATACTCTGACCATGTTCTTTCCACGTAGCTTTAATCTTATTCCATTGTCTTGATAGTGGTACGCCAGCTAAAATCTTTGCTGCTTTCTTAGGACCAATACCTTTTAGACCTGGAATATTATCTGTGTTATCACCAGTCAAACATTGAATATATAGATTATGTAATGCTTCTTCTTCATTGATAAGCTGCCAAGTATCTTTACCATAATTGTAATGATGACCTGGTATCTGTAGTAAATCTTTATCTATACCACAAATTACATACTCTTCTTTTCTATCGAGCGCTTCACGTGCCCATATAGAAACTAAGTCATCTGCTTCCATACCGTCTGCTTGAATAGCACCTTTAGATACTGCATGTTTATGTAAGTAATTTAGTTTATCTCTTACATCTTTATCAAGCTCAGGACGCGTAGACTTATAATCAGAACTAAGTTCTTTGCGATAGTTACCTTTACCTTTAACTGCATATAATACTTTCAGTTCTTCAGTAAAAGGATTAACCATTTTATCAGAAACTTCTAGCTTCATCTTATTACAAAAGCTATTATAGTTCTTGCGTAGTTCAGATTGATTCTTAGATTTATATGCTATCTTAAAGAATATAGAATCTGTATCTACAAACATGTGTTTAGTTTCCATGTACTTCCTTTCTTTCTAAATGCTTACGAATATCTGCATAAAACCCGTTGTATTTAGAAGGTTTAATTATATCCATTAGTTCCCAGTATTCTAGTACACCAAGTGTATTAACTTTAACCATATCACCTGCAACTAATAATCTTTCAGGTCTATCATTCCATTCACAAAAGAAAAAGTTATCTGTTAATTCTCTTTGCTTTAATAAATAAACCATTTTATTGCATGGAATATTATACCAGGTTTTAATAAATTTAACATCAACATTACCATATATTTGATCGACGCCATCAACTTGCCAATCAATATGGTCTTGCCAAGTACCTTTATCAATCATCCACCACTCAAATATTTCACATTCAATATCAAGTTTTAATCGTTCGAATGATCTGCCCCTTGGATTATATATTTCAGCGCGAGCATCACGTTGATTAATAAAATCTTTTGTTACATTAATATCTACAATCATTAGTGTACCTCCGCATAGTTATTACCAATTGTACCTTCACCTGCCATAATATCTACGCCCATTTCTTTAGGACCTTCGGCAAATGATTCTATAAGTATTTCTAATACTCTATCAGCATCTTCTTCTGCTACTGACCATGCTACTTCATCATGATAATAAAGTCTAGGCTCAGCATCAAGATTTTCTGATTTAATTTTATTCATTTGATAATGTAATGCAGCTTTTGTAGTTATAGCTTCACAACTTTGTAACAAATAATTAAGTGTTTGATAATCTTGTGGTACATAAACTTTACGACCATCAAGACCAGGAACATAACCTTCAACATTTCTGCTATGATTATCTGTTATATTCCACATTGATACTAGATTATCTTTTAATGCTTTTAAACCAGGAATAGCATCACCATACTTTTCTATAGATTGTTTGCCAGCTTGTATGTTACCTTTACCTGTAAGTACTTTACCAAGTTTAGTAGCACCAGCACCAAATAGAAATGCATAGATCCAAGTCTTTGCAGTACGTCTATCAGTATTAATAATGTCTGCATTATACTGATGTATATCTCCATCTAGTATTTGATTTGTAAGACTATCTGATTTAACATAATGTGCTAATGATCTGAATTGATTACCACTAGAATCAGCACCTACTATCTTTCTTCCAGGTTCTGCTGTTAGTAATTCTCTAATTGATTTACCAAGTTTAGCATTAGCTGCTGGAAGATTAGCAATAACTTCATGGCGACATCTGAATGTAGGTGTACCTACTATCCATAGTTTACCATGTAATCTATTATTCTTTAAGTTATTAAGCCAGCCTTCAACAACACCTTTACGTGATCTAAGTGTAGTCCATTCATCAATCATTTTACCTTTATCACCAAGCTTTTCTAATGAAGTTGATGTAAGTTTAGGTGTTTTCTTAATGAACTCTCTGCCTAATCTTTCCATTTTCCAATCATCAGGTTCCCATCCGATTGAGTATAAGTATTCTTTAACTTGTGCAAGATTACCCATATTAGCTTTCTTAGTTTCTTTTCTTTGAAACTCTCTACCAGCTTCCCATTTAAATGTATGATTAGGTTTAACTTCTTGATTAAGAAATTCACTTAGCATACGTGCAGTGGCTGCAGTGTATTCACCTTTCTTAGTAAACTTAGGTGTCTTAGGTTTCTTATCAATTAACTTAATAACTGGTGGTAGCTCAGGTTCAATTACTTTTTCGATAGCATTCATACTACTTTCAATATCATCTAATAATAAATTAGCTTTATCTTTATTAAAAGCCCAGCCATAGTATTGACAGTATGCATCAAATTTAGCAGCAGTCATTTCATTTCGTAAACCTTTACGTATTAATGGTTTCTTCATGGCTAATCTATTTAATTCTGATGTAAGATGACCGTATATTACAGAGTTTAATTTAACATCTCTTACACAATACTCCATCATTCTATCAGAGAAATGTGACCAATCATCATAACTACCTTTATGATATTTAAGATACTCACCCCATCCAGCTAACCCATGTTTATGTGGTCGTCTGTAGTTTAATACTTGAGATGCTATCCATGTATCAAAGAATCTATTACCTTGATACAAATCAACATTATATAATCTTTTAATTACTAGTGCATCAAAACCAATACCATTATGTGCTATTAGTAAATTTGCTTTTTCTAATAATGATAGGCCCATTTTAATAGGCCCATCATATTTATCGGATTCATTAGTGTATTTCATGATACGACCTGTATCTATGTTTTGTATTACTAAACACCATATCTTAGTCGCATCTAGACCGTCAGTTTCTATATCAAACGTTAGCCTCATTGTTAGCCTTTCTGCTGGCTTCAAGCTCAGCTTTAAGTTGTTGATTTTCTTGCATTAAATTATTGAATACATTTAATAACAAGAATTTATTTTCGTCACCTATTATTGCTTTTCTAACATCATCAACCGTTACAGGTTTGCTATCAGCAACATTAGTTTTTTGTAAATCGTCACTCATATATACTCCTTATTCATATTGTGAGTTTGCTACTTGACCTTTAAATTCATTTTGTAAATCACGTTTTTCTCTTAATACTAAAAGCCTTTCTCTTTCTGCTTCAAATATATCAGATAGTATTCCGCAATCATACTTAGTTATTTCAGGTCCTTTCCAGCCTTCAGGTTTAACCATATCTGGTAAACCAAATGGATTCTTCCTGGATTTATTTGCTCCAGGTTCTTTAGCCATATTAGATTTATGTACTTCTTTCCATACCTTATCTGCATCACAATTAAATAATTCTAATGTACCTATTGCAATAACAATAAGATCAATTAAACCATCAACTACTTCTTTGTGATCTTTATTTAAGAAAGCTGCTTGAGTTTCTTCAAACTCTTCTTCTAAAAAGTCTAATCTAAATGCTAAGAAATCATTTAATAATTTAAAATTTCTTGCTTCGAATTGGCGTCTAACCCATTCTTTAGCACCGAATTTATCATGCATGATTCTAATATCATCATACCATTCTGAATAATTTTCGTTACGTTTTAAGCTCATACTTTATATTTCCTTTATGTTCGTAGTTATATATTTCCATATGCTTTGGTTCAAAATCTTCTGTACTAAACTGTGGTTGCAAATGATAGTTAGCATCATAATGTACATAACCATTTTCTATTTGTGACCAAGCTGTACTAAAATGATCTGAATAAATATGTGCATCAGCTACCATTAGTTTTAGTGTACCTGACTTAGCACCAATTAAGTTAGACCAACATGCTAGCATAGTAGCACCAAATACCATATCACTTGGTATACCTACCATCCAATCACCTGATCTTGAATACATTAACATAGATAAAGTTTTCTCATTATCATATTTATCTTCATCAACATAGAATTGATATAAGAAATGACATGGTGGTAAACTTAGATCTTCCATACCTTCAGGATTCCATGCGCTAATAATATGTCTTCTATCATATGGATTAGATCTAAGATTATTTAATACGTTTCTTACTTGATTAACACCATTAAAATTATACCAACTATTACCGTAACTAAGACGTAACTCGCCAGTATCAGGATCTCCGAACTCATTCCAGTAATTGCACCCCCATTTCTGAAAGTCTTTAACATTTTTAGGCTGTCTAATTATAGCAGCGTATTCACCTAGTACACCTTCATAGTGTATCTTACGTGATGTTAGTAACGGGAAGTAATGATTACGCATATCAAATTCTAGTTCTTTAAATGGTAAAGATCTAGTATAACCATTACGACCTTCTTTCTGACGACCATATCTTAGTATGTCTTCAGCTATATTTAAATATTTTTGGTTATATATTTGCATGTTTATTCACTTTTAAATATATCTGTTAGGTCACCTTCAACATAAAGTCTGGTACCTGATCTCATGTATACACATAAAGAACCAGAGTTCCATTCTTCAATTGATTCAATTTCTTCTAATTTAATTACAATCTTCTTTTCAGAGTATTGCTGCTTACATAGTAATACATTGTATTGAGTAGCATCACCGTATTTACCATGATTAAATAGATTTTTAAATTGCATTTATATTCCTTTCTCAGAATTAATTTTATCAATAACATCTGCATTTTCTAATTTCTTATTTTCTAAATAAGCTGCAAACATTGCACAATAAACTGCCATGTCTACTAAAGTATCTTCTAAGGATTCAAAGTTAATCTTTTTATCTTTAGTTTCTGCAAGACTTCTCATGCGTAAATA
>CENW01013441.1_pt1 | contig 21418 bp, 19 predicted proteins | sample 530241 | NCBI WGS metagenome assembly CENW01 (sample SAMEA2619818, study PRJEB7988) | marine metagenome | isolation source: saline water (ENVO:00002010), including | reverse complement strand
ATTTTAGAGGCTTTAGAAGTTGACTTTATCGATGAAAGTGAAGTGCTTACACCAGCTGATGAGCACAATCATATTTGGAAGCATGAATTTAAAGTGCCATTTGTATGTGGCTGTAGAGACCTTGGCGAAGCTCTAAGAAGAATCGGTGAAGGTGCAGCGATGATTCGAACAAAAGGTGAGCCAGGAAGTGGAAATATTGTAGAAGCAGTAAGGCACATGCGTCAAGTTCAGTCAGAAATAAAAAGATTAACTACAATGAATCAAGATGAGCTTATGGCTGCAGCAAAGAATTTAGGCGCTCCCTTTACCTTAGTTCAGCAGGTTGCAAAACTGGGGAAGCTTCCCGTACCCAACTTTGCTGCAGGAGGTATCGCAACACCTGCTGATGCCTCTTTAATGATGCAGCTTGGAGCAGAAACCGTTTTTGTTGGCTCTGGTATTTTTATGAGTGACGATCCTGTACCTAGAGGTAAGGCTATTGTGGACGCAGTGACTTATTATAAAGATGCTGCAAAGCTTGTAGAAATATCTACTGGTTTAAAGTCTGCCATGAAAGGTGTAGACATGTCTGAAATACCAGAAGGCGAGCGCATGCAAGAGAGAGGCTGGTAACTTAATTGTTTTGAAACCAATTGGAGTACTTGCGTTACAAGGTGACTATGAAAAGCATCTTAATACATTGGTCCGTGCTGAAATTCCAGCAATTGATATTAGATACCCTGATCAATTGTTAGAAATCAATGGATTGATTATTCCAGGTGGAGAGTCAACAACTATGAATGATCTCATGAAAAGGGTTGATTTTCATACACACATTGCTGATTTTGCTAAAACCAAAACAGTAATGGGAACATGCGCTGGATTAATTCTCATGAGCAAAAAAGTTAAGAATGATGATCAAATTAACCCCCTTGGAATTCTAGATATCGAAGTAACCCGAAACGCATACGGTCGCCAACTAAATTCTTTTGTGGATACGGTCGAAGTTGAAATTGATAATGATCATTCCCAACAAGAAGTTGCTTTCATACGTGCCCCAAAAATTTCTACCGTTGGGAAATCAACAACTATTTTAGGTAAACACAATAACGATATTGTTGCAGTGAAAACAGGTATTCATTATGGTTTTACATTTCACTCAGAGTTAAATGAAAATGAATATTTTCATAAATGCATTTTTTCAGATAATATAGATTTTCAAAAAGAAAATAATGCAGCTTAAAATACTACCAAAGATTAAATCTCCTGCTGATATTAGAGATCTTAGTGATAGTGAGCTCCTTCAGCTTTCAGACGAAGTTAGAAGTTTTACAATTGAAACAATAACTGAAATTGGTGGCCACCTTGCGCCTACTCTTGGGGTTATAGAGCTTACAGTAGCATTGCACAAAGTCTTTGACACCCCAAAAGATAAAATTATCTGGGACGTTGGACATCAAGGTTATGCTCATAAGATCTTAACTGGTAGGTTGGACAAATTTAATACCATTCGACGAATGGGAGGTTTAAGCGGATTCTTAAAAAGAAGTGAAAGTGAGTATGATGTTTTTGGTGCTGGACACGCGTCAACTTCAATATCCGCTGCTGTCGGAGTGGCAGAGGCTCAAAAGCATAATGGTGATAATTTTCGTGTCGTATCAGTAATTGGTGACGGATCTATGACTGGCGGGCTTGCTTTTGAGGCAATGAACAATGCGGGTCATCTTAAATCACCAATGATCGTTATTTTAAACGATAATGAAATGTCCATCAGTCCAAATGTTGGAGCTTTGAATACCTACCTTACTAAGATAGTAACAAATCCAATTTATAATCAGATTCGAACTGAAATTTGGGAAATTGCTGGCAAAATAACCTTTGGTAGAAAAAGCATTCAAAAAGCCTTGAGTAAGGTTGAAGAAAGCTTAAAATCTTTTCTTGTCCCAGGTATGTTGTTTGAGGAGCTAGGATTTAGATATTTTGGCCCTATCGATGGCCATGATTTGCCAGAGCTTGTGTCAACATTAGATCGTATTAAAGATTTAAAATCACCAGCATTACTTCATGTTCTTACAAAAAAAGGCAAAGGAATGGTATCAACTAATGTTGATGATGAGTATTATTTAGACGCTGTTAAGTTTCACGCAGTCAAACCAAACAAAAAAGCAGAGGTCAAGATTGAAACATCTCAGGCCGTCAAAAATGCACCGGTTTTTCAAGATGTTTTTGGAGCTATTGTTTGCGAGGTCGCCAGAAACAGAAAAGACACAGTTTGTATTACCGCCGCAATGAGAGAAGGTACTGGGCTAGTGCCTTATGCCAAAGAGTTTAGCGATCGTTATTACGATGTTGGTATTGCTGAGGGCCATGGAGTGACTTTTGCTGCTGGCCTCGCTACGCAAAACGTTCGTCCAATCGTAGCAATTTATTCAACGTTCCTCCAAAGAGCTTACGACCATATAATTCACGATGCAGCTATTCAACACCTCCCCGTTGTTTTTTGCATGGATCGTGCAGGTATCGCTGGAGAAGATGGACCTACTCACCACGGAGCACTAGATATAGCCTATCTAAAATGCATTCAAGATATGGTTGTTACTGCGCCTAAAGACGGAAATGAATTAAGAAATCTCCTTTACAGTGGTTTAGATTATTCTCAAGGCCCTTTTTCAATTCGTTATCCTAAAGCATCTTCAATTAATTTTGATCAAGCAGGTCAAGCTGAGCTACTTTCAATAGGCAATTGGGAGGTGTGTAGAAAATCTACTGGAAAAACAGTGATACTATCTGTTGGTCCTCAAGTGTTTGATGGATTAACTGCTGCAGATAATTTGTCTAATCAAAATATTGAATGTGAGGTTGTTAATTGCAGATTTATCAAACCAATGGATTATGCCTATTTACAATCAATTATTGGTCGATTTGAAAATGTTGTGACTGTCGAGGAAGGTGTAAAAACAGGTGGTTTTGGGGAGGGGGTAGCGGCCTGGCTTGTCACAAATGGATTTAAAGGCAACATTAGCATAATATCGCTTCCTGACGAATTTGTTGAGCATGGACCTAGAGATATGCTTCTTGAAAAATGGGGAGTGAACCAAAAGGGTATTGAAAATTCAATCTTAAGCTTAAATGAATCTGTGAAACTGCAATATTGATCTATGAGTTCAATATCTCTTGTAATCTTGGGTTTCTTAACATTTTATGCCGGTTACAAGTTTTATTCTGTTTATCTATCTCATAGCCTTTTTGACATCGAAGATACATCAATTGAACTTCCTTCAAAATCTATGAAGGATGGTATTGACTTTTATCCCACGAAAAAACATATTCTTTTCGGGCATCATTTTACCTCGATTGCTGGTGCAGCACCGATTATTGGTCCATGTGTAGCTGCATATTGGGGATGGCTCCCAGCTTTGTTATGGATTTTGTTAGGAACCGTTTTTATGGGTGCCGTTCATGATTTTGGAGCTCTAGTTACCAGCGCTAAAGAGAAAGGAAGAAGTATAGCAGACATAGCTTCGTCAACAATCAGCAATCGTGCTCGTTTAATGTTTCTTGTCTTTATCCTGTTATTAGTTTGGCTTGTGTTGGCAGTTTTTGCAATGGCGATTGCTGATCTTTTTGTTTCCGTACCCGCATCCGTCATTCCAATCAACGTCCAAATCATTGTTGCGCTTTTTATGGGAGTAATGCTGAAAAGAAAAATTATGAGTGGCGCCTTTCTTTCAGTTGTTTCGGTAGTAATTCTATATTTTTTTATTTGGGTAGGATCAAATAATCCAATAGTTCTTGGTAGTTCTCTAAGCACCACAGAAATGAAAAATATATGGATTGTACTATTATTCATATACTCTGGCGTTGCTAGCTTACTTCCTGTATGGGTTTTATTACAACCCAGAGATTACATCAATAGCCATCAGCTTTTCATTGGACTAAGTCTTTTATTCCTAGGTGTTTTTGTTGCACAACCTGAGGTAACTGCTCCTGCAGTACGGTCCTTAAACGAACCTGGAGTTCCACATTTATTTCCTATGCTTTTTGTAACAATAGCGTGTGGTGCAATAAGTGGATTTCATGGTCTAGTTTCTTCTGGCACCTCTTCAAAACAGCTTGAAAAATTATCTGATTCAAGAATCGTGGGTTATGGTGGAATGATTGGGGAGGGTAGTTTAGCCCTTGTTGCCACATTGGCAGCAGTGGCTGGAATTTCTCTTGTTGGCCATGCAAACCTCCCATCTGTTGGTAATGTAACTGACTTAGAGTGGCATGTATACTATGATACATGGGAGCATGCAAGTCAAAATAAGGCGGCAGCTTTTGTACTCGGAGGAGGCGCTCTTTTAAAATCTCTTGGAATACCAGAAATTTTTGCTAACACGCTAATGGCTGTTTTAGTGATTTCATTTGCAGCAACAACACTTGACACTGCAACAAGAATTCAAAGATTCATTCTAAATGAATTCGGAAAAGCATCAAATATCCCTTCACTATCAAATAAGCTTTTTGCGACATCAATTGCTGTCATCCCTGCAATAATGCTTGCATTCTGGAATGTTACGGATCCCTCGTCAGGTGCCACTAGACAGGCAGGATGGGTGTTGTGGCCTATTTTTGGTGCAAGCAATCAAATGTTGGCAGCTCTTACATTAATGGTTTTAACGATTTATTACTGGAAAAAAAAGAAACCTATTTTGCCGCTTTTCATACCAATGTTAATAGTAATGGTAGTTACCATTTCTGCTTTAATTTCAAATGCAGTAACTTTTTTTAATAGTAATACAGTTTTATTTACACTTTCTCTTCTATTGATTGTATTAATAATTTGGATGATTTATGAAGGTGTAAACTTGATTATAAAACTAATAAATAATTAATAGGTTTTTTTGATGTCTAACAACAAAAAATTTGATAAAGCAAAAAAAGACTGGAAAAATAGTTTAGGTAAATCCCCTATAAGAGAATATAATTTTGATACGCTCAGTGGAAAAAAACTTGATCCGCTGTATTATCCCAATTCACCTGGTGAAAACTATTTAAAAAAACTAGGTTTTCCTGGACAATTTCCTTACACAAGAGGCGTACATGCTAACATGTATCGTGGAAAGCTTTGGACAAAAAGGCAGTTTTCAGGTTTTGGTACAGCAAATGAAACCAACAAACGCTACCATTCACTTCTTGGTAAAGGACAAACTGGGCTTTCAGTTGCCTATGATATGCCAACCTTGATGGGCTATGATCCGGATCATCCCTGGTCTGAAGGAGAAGTTGGCAAGTGTGGCGTTTCTGTGGCATCTATAAAAGACATGGAAGACCTTTTCTCAGGCATAGATTTAGGAAAAATATCTGTTTCACAAACAATCAATGGGCCTGCAATTATATTGCTTGCTTTCTATATTGCTACCGCAGAGAAACAAGGAGTTTCAAAGAAAGATTTGCGTGGCACTCTTCAAAATGACATACTTAAAGAATTTATTGCGCAAAAAGAATGGATTTTCCCGCCAGAACCTTCAATGAGACTTGTTACTGATATGATTGATTTTTGCACATCGTACATGCCAAAGTACAACACGATTTCAATCTCTGGTTATCACATCAGGGAAGCGGGCTCAACAGCATCTCAGGAGCTTGCTTTCACGTTGGCTGATGGGTTTACGTATGTTGAGTACGCTCTAAAAGCTGGAATTGATATTGATAAGTTTGCTCCACGCTTATCATTTTTTTTCAATTCGCACCTTGATTTTTTTGAAGAAGTAGCAAAATTCAGAGCAGCTAGGCGAATCTGGGCAAGGCGCATGAAAGAAAAATATAAAGCAAAAGATCCTCAATCATGGAAGCTTCGTTTTCATGCGCAAACAGCTGGTTGCTCATTAACAGCCCAGCAGCCTGAAAATAATATCTCAAGAACAGCATTTCAAGGACTAGCTGCTGTTTTAGGCGGAGCCCAGTCCCTGCACACCAATTCTATGGATGAAACGCTCGCTTTGCCATCAGAAAAGGCTGCAGAAATAGCGTTAAGAACACAACAATTAATTGCTTTTGAAACCGGAGTAGCAAATGTTGCAGATCCTTTAGGCGGCTCCTATTTTGTAGAAAATTTAACCGATCAGCTTGAGGATGACGCAGAAAACTATTTCAAAGAGATTGATAAGCTTGGAGGTGTGATACCTGCAATTGAAAAAGGTTATTTTCAATATGAGATATCTCGTTCTGCATCATCTCATCAGAAAAAAATTGACAACAGAGAACTTATCCATGTTGGGGTAAATGATTACATTAAATCTGATGAAGAAATTGAAATACCTATATTAGAAATTGGTAAAGAGGCGGAGGATTTTCAAAAAAAATCCATAAAGTCTTTAAAAAATAATAGAAATTCTCAAGCAGTTGATAGTTCTTTAGCAAAAATTAAAGATGCAGCTAAAAGTGATAAGAACTTATTGCCTCCAATAATTGAAGCAGCCAATTCATTTGCCACCATTGGTGAAATAGTAATTTCATTAAAAGAAGAATTTGGTGAATGGAATGAAACTTCAGTGTTTTAAATTCGTATGCTTATAATCTTAGGAAACTAAAAATATGAATAGCAAAATATTTAGTTTGATCATTGGCGTGTTATTAGTCGTTGTTTTTTGGATTGGTTGGGTCTCAACCAATCCAGCTGATAAAAAAGCAATGGCTCAATTTATTTCAGTAGAAAGCCTTGTAAATAATAACTTTTCTCAGCGCTTAAAGCTTGGCGGTATTGTCAAAGATGGCTCTATTTTAATATCTGAAACAAATCAATTAGAATGTTCATTTGTCTTAAAAGAAGGTGATGCTGAGCTTTATGTTAACTACAGTAAGACCAGGCCTGATTTATTCAAAGATGGTGCTGAAGTTATTGTAACTGGAGAGTATGTTGATGGAATGTTCTACGCGGATGAGCTTCAAACAAAGTGTGCTTCTCGCTATGAAGGCGATTTGAGAAACGAAGCTAATTACAAGCTAGAAGAATTAGATACATGAACCCTTTAGCTGGTGCTGTTGCACTTAACCTTGCCTTTGGTTGTAGCATACTTTCAATAATTGCTCTTATTGCATACAATCGTACATCTGATTTTAGACTCTTTTTAGTTGGTCAAAGATTGGGATTAGCCATTTCCTTTTTTGTGTTTATTTCTACTTTTGTTCTGGGCCATCAACTAATGATAAGTAATTTTGATATTGACTATGTAGCAAGGTATACCAGCTTTGAAACACCAACGGTATATAAAATATCTGCGTTATGGGCTGGACAATCTGGTTCTCTTCTTTTTTGGCTTTTTATTCTTTCAATATTTAATACCATAACTATCATTCAAAACCAATCGAAGCATCATAATTTGATGCCATGGGTGATAATTACACTTTCAACCATACAGTTATTTTTCTTAGTGCTTACTAATTTCATAACAAATCCATTTGAGCCAACTCAAGCTGACTTTGAAATAGTAAATGGCAATGGATTAAACCCTCTCCTTCAAAATATAACAATGGCAATACACCCTCCAACGCTATACCTTGGATACGTGGGCTTTTCAGTCCCATTTGCATTTGCATTTGCCGCTCTTGTCAACAAAGATATTGGAGCTTTGTGGATCCAAAGTATAAGAAGATGGACGTTGGTTGCGTGGTTGTTTCTAAGTGTAGGAATTATTCTCGGCGGATGGTGGGCATATCAAGAATTAGGTTGGGGTGGATATTGGGCATGGGATCCTGTAGAGAATGCAAGTTTTATGCCATGGCTTACTGCAACAGCTTTTTTACATTCAATTATCGTTCAAGAAAAAAAGGATATGCTGAGAGTATGGAATATGGTTTTGATCATTTTAACGTTTAGTCTATGTATCTTTGGAACTTTTTTGACAAGATCAGGGGTAATGAGTTCAGTACATTCTTTTACTGAATCTTCATTGGGTCCTGTATTTTTATCTTTTGTTTTTATTATTTTGGTTAGTTCGTTTGGGCTAATGTACTCTAGAATAGGAGTTCTTCGCTCTCCAAGAAGAATTGAATCTGTTTCGTCTCGTGAAAGTGGATTTTTGTTCAATAATTTGATTTTTGTAGTAATGTGTTTTGCCGTTTTTTGGGGGACGCTATTTCCAGTTATAACAGAAGCGGTCAATGGAAATAAAATTTCCGTAGGCCCTCCTTTTTTTAATCAAATCAACATTCCGATTGGTCTAGCATTGCTTGCTCTTACTGGCATTGGCCCTTTACTTGCTTGGAGAGGAACATCAAATAAAAGGCTTATTCAAAACTTTGCGTTTCCAACAATATTAGGTCTATTATCCTCACTGTTTTTCATTTTTCTAAAAATGAGCGTATATGTTGTGATTTCTTTCAGTCTTTGTATATTTGTCGTTGCTGCAATTCTCAGTGAGTTTGTTAAAGGAGCTAAGGTAAGAAAAAGAAAATTTAATGAGTCTTTATTTAAAGCCATTTATAAAATGATTGAGAAAAATCGCTCAAGATACGGAGGATATATTGTTCACCTTGGAATTGTTCTTATGTTCGTTGGTTTTACTGGACACGCTTTTGACAAGGAAAAGGAGTTTGGAATTAAGGTTGGGGACACCAAAAGCGTTGCTAACTATGATTTTACTTTAATTAAAATGTATGAGGAGGAGCGTCCAAACCATTATGCTTGGATAACTGATATTAGAGTGACAGATATGTTTGGAAATTTTGTTACTCAACTTCGTCCCGAAAAAAGAGTATACTTTCACAAAAATCCAGATATTAATAAGCGCCAGCCGCATAGCGAGCTTGATATCTACTCAACATTAAACAAAGATATTTACTCAATATTTTCTTCAGTTAGTAGTGACAATTTAACAGCATTTGTTAAAATCATGGTTAATCCATTAGTTAAATGGGTTTGGATTGGAGGATATATTTTAGCATTCGGCACCGTAATTGCTCTGTGGCCACGAAAAGAGTAATGATAGATTTTCTTACAAATTATTTCTTCACTTTTATTATTTTTGTACTTCCAATTATTTATGTTGTTCAGCCATTTTTTATGGAAAAATTTGGCGCTATAGTTTCTTTTGAAAGCACTGGAGTTTTAAAACGAAAGAAAATAATTCTATACCGACAGATTAAAGAGCTTGAGATGGAATATGACATTGGAAATTTAGAAAGAAAAGATTTTAGCAATCGAAGAGCTGAGCTTAAAAGAGAAGTTTCATTAATCATAAATAAGCTTAAAAAAAAATAGATGCTTTTTGTCAATCAGATCTGCAAGTCCTTTAATAGGACCAGAGTAATTGACCATATTACATTTAACCAGTCTTCTAACGAGTTTATCGCCTTAATGGGAAAAAACGGCTCTGGAAAAACAACTACACTTAGAATGATAGCACGCGTGATGAGACCTGATTCTGGAAATATACTTTTTCATAATAACGATCTATTATCACATAAAAGTATATTTCGCTCGAAGATTCTATATTTAGGCCACGAACCTGGAATGTACTCACATTTTAGCCCTTTTGAAAATCTTCAATTTGCTTTGTCTTTGAGAGGTTTAAAAATTTCTAAATTTACAGTTGAGACCAACCTAAATAAATTTGGTCTTATTGACTGTATAGATAATCCTATTTCATTTTTTTCAAAAGGCATGCTACAGCGTTTAAAGCTCGTTCTTGCACATCTTGTACCATGGGATTTACTTTTGTTTGATGAGCCATTTTCAGGATTAGATAAAGATGGAATTGATATGATGAGTGATCAATTTAATGCGTGGAAAAATAATGGAAAATCTGTAATTATGGTTGTTCATGATGAAAAAACTTCTCGAAAGTTCGCTGATAGAATACTAACTCTTAGATCAGGTAAAATTGAAAATCATTAATGTTTTTGACTTTGTTAAAAAAAGAATTAATAATGGAATTAAGGTCAAAACAAATGGTCCTATCTATGCTGGTTTTTGCATTATCGATTATACTAATCATTGCACTCTCATCTAATGTTTCAAAAGTAATTCTTATGAATTATTCTCCAGGATTGTTTTGGTTGATGAACCTATTCATTGTCACTTTGGCTGTACATAGATCTTTTTTTTATGAAAAAGAATTTGATGCTTTCACATTACTTTTATCCAGTCCAGCTGACCGAGGAACGATCTTCTTTGCAAAGTGGATGAGCGGCGTAGTTTTTATTTCAATCACTCAGTTAATACTATTTATTCCTTTTTTTAAATTACTTATTCTTGATATTCCCCAGAACTATTTCGGTTTTTTACTTGGATCTCTGCTTGTAAATTTTGCTATTATGGCTGTAGCTAGTCTCGTTTCAGGCGTTGTAGTTCGTTCAAATTATAGCGATATACTTTTGCCTATTTTACTCTTTCCCTTGCTTTCGCCTTTAATGATTGCAGCAACAAAAATTAGTGAAAATATTATTAATCAATCACCTCTTACAGAATGGAATGTTTGGATTCTTATTGTAGCTTCAGTAATCATAATTTTTGGATTATCAGGTTACACATTATTTGAATACGTTGTTGAGGAATAATGAAATTATATTTTAAATCTAGACGAAATCTATTAACAATTATTTTTTCAGTATTATTTTTCACAATTAATATTGTAAATATTATATTTAATACTCCCATGATTGCTGACCAGCATTGGGCGCAGAAAATATTTTACGTACATGTCCCTTCAGCCTGGGTAGGCTTTTTATCTTATTTCATTGTAATGATTGCTGGATTTATGTTGCTAATTAAAAAGAATAATTTATGGGATGATGTCATTGTATCAGCTGCTGAAATAGGTACATTTTTTATGGGATTAGTTTTGTTAACTGGTCCTATTTGGGCAAGGCCTATTTGGGGCACCTTTTGGATTTGGGAGCCTAGGTTAACTACGACGCTAATTCTTTTTCTATACTTTATTGGTTTTTTTATGTTTAGATCTTTTGGTGGAAATATTGAGCGTGTGAGGAGACAATCAGCGATATTAGGAATCTTAGCCTTTATTAATGTTCCAATAATATTCTTATCTGTCCAATTCTGGGAGCCAGAAATTCAATCTCATCCTCAGGTAGAGATGGCAAATCAACCTCCTGAAATTCTCTATTCATTTTTATTTTCCCTCATTTCTTTTACAATAATATTCTATGTTATGTTGAAATATCGAATCTTTTTACAGCGATTAAAAAATTATTAATAAATATCGTGTATAACTTTTTTAATTATTTTTTAATTGTTTACATTATTGTAATTGGTTCAATATTTTCTTGGTTTGTGATACAAATTATGCGAGAAAAAAAACTTCATTCATCTGGCAGTAAAAATGAGCAAAGGCCTTGAATAATGTCTAAGAAAATTGTTCATGTTGTGGGTACTGGTACTATTGGTGAGCCGCTAATTGGATTGTTATGCGACTACAAAGACCAATTGGGTATCGACCAAGTTACATTCCACAAGAATTCACCAAAAAAAGATGATCGCTCCAAAGTTTTAAGCCTTTTGAAAAGAGGCGCTCGAATTGCTGTAAATGAAGATCAAAGAAATGGATTTAAAAATATTGGAATAGAATCTGATTTAATTACTGAAGAAGCGATTTCAAGATCTTCAGTTGTGATTGACTGTACTCCTTCCGGTGTTGGTAGAAGCAACAAGGAAAGATTTTATCAAAAATTTTCAGAAAACATTAAAGGGTTTATTGCTCAAGGAAGTGAAGACGGTTTTGGGATAAAGTATGCTAGAGGAATAAATGATAAAGTAATTAAAGAAAATTCTGATAATAAGTTTATACAGGTTGTTTCCTGTAATACGCATAATATTTCATGTATAACAAACACTATAGCTATAAAAGATTTTGGGCCTGACAACCTCAAAGAAGGTCGATTTATGTGCATTAGACGAGCAAATGACACTAGTCAAGAGGGTAATTTTATAGCCGCGCCATCTGTAGGGATTCACGATCATGAGAACTTTGGATCTCACCACGCAAAAGACTCTTATGATCTCTTTTCTACACTAGGATATGATTTAAATATGTTTTCTTCTGCAATGAAGGTTAATAGTCAATATATGCATGTCTTGTGGTTCTATCTCAAAACTAAGGAAGTTGTTACTTTAAATGACGTTCTTGAAAGGCTACATAAAAACGATCTTGTTGCAACAACTTCAAAAAATATGACATCAACGGTTTTTTCTTTTGGCAGAGATCATGGACACTTTGGTAGAATTTTAAATCAAACTGTTGTAGTAGAGCAATCTTTGCATGTAAAAAACGATCATGAGGTTTATGGTTATTGTTTTACACCTCAAGATGGAAACTCTATTCTAAGTAGTATTTCAGCTACTGAGCATTTTTTATATCCGCATTCGTTTGAAGACAAAGTTCAGTGTTTAAACGAATTATTTTTTGAAGAAATTTGAATTTTTTTGTTGAAAAAATAGTCACTGGACCATTCCAGGAAAATTGTTATTTAGCTTGGGAAAATAAAACAAATCAAGTTATCTTGATTGATCCTGGTGACGATTTTTATCTGATAGATAACAAAATCAATGAAAAGGAATTGAATCCTATTGCAATAATCAATACTCATGCCCATTTAGATCATATAGGAGCAGTTTCAGAGTTAAAAAATTTGTATAAAATTCCTTTCTATCTTCATGAAAAAGAATTAATAATACTTGACAGCTATGAAGCTAGTTGTGAACTGTTTGGTTTGATCCCAAAAAATAAACCCTCAGTGACAAAATGGATCAAGAATGAAAAAAATATGATTATCGGCAATTTCAACATTGGAATCATTCATACACCGGGGCATACCCCCGGAGGAGTTTGTTTTGAAATAGAAAATCATGTATTCGTTGGTGATACACTATTTCAAGGAAGCATTGGAAGAACAGATCTGCCGGGTGGAAGCTTGCAAACTTTAAACAAATCTTTAGTTCATCTAATTGATTCAGTTGATCATGAAAAAATCATACACTCTGGACATGGTAATGATACCACATTAAATTCTGAACTTCGTTCTAATCCATTTTTGTTATCACTAAACTGACTCTTTAAATAAATGAAAGTTACAGATTATTTAAAAGATGAAAATAAAACTTACTTTAGTTTTGAAATAATACCTCCATTTCGAGGTGGTTCGATAGATAAGATTTTCTCATTAGTTGAAGAATTGATGAAATTTGAACCTCCATTCATTGACCTGACAAGTAGATCTGCAGAAGAATACTATCAGGATGATGGTTCAGGCAATTTAGTACAACATATAAGAAGAAAAAGACCAGGTACGATAGGTATTAGTGCCGCAATTAAAAATAAATTTAACGTTGAAACCGTACCTCATCTACTCTGTAGCGGATTTTCAAAAGAAGAAACCGAGGATGCCTTAATAGAGCTAAATTATTTAGGTATAAAAAATGTTTTAGCTTTGAGGGGAGACGATCTTAGAAAAGATCGCAATGAAATCAATAGCAAGATATCAAATGGCTATGCAAGTGATTTAGTCAAGCAAATCAAAAACATGAATGAAGGTAAATATTTAGAGCCATTGATTGATCCAACTAAGTCTGATTTTTGTGTTGGAGTGAGTGGATATCCTGAAAAACACTTTGAAGCCATTGATTTTAAAACCGACATCAAATATTTAAAAGAAAAAGTCGAAAATGGAGCTGATTACATAGTAACCCAGATGTTCTTTGATAATAAGGTATATTTTGACTTTGTTGAAAGGTGCAGAAAAGAAGGTATTAATATTCCAATCATTCCAGGTATTAAAATTTTGTCAACTGAAAGACATTTAACTGCACTTCCAAAACATTTTTATATTTCTCTACCTCAAGAGCTCAAAAATTCCGTTGAGGGAAAAACAAAAAATGAAATACGTAATTCAGGAAAAAAATGGGCAATTAATCAAATTCAAGAGTTGCTCGAGGGCAGCGCTCCCTGCATACACCTTTATATTATGGCATCTGCTAAACTTCCCTCTGAAGTTGTATCCGAGTTCATCTAATTAAATTTGATGCTACTTAACAAACAAAACTTCTTAACATTTCTTAAAAGCCTTGTTGATGATAAATCAAAAATTGTAGTTGGTTTTTCTGGAGGATCAGATTCAACAACATTATTGCACTTATTAAAAATGGTTGTTCCTAAAACCAACCTCCACGCCATTCACATAAATCACAATCTAAATACTCACTCAAGTGAATTTGAAAAATTTTCTAGGAATTTTTGTAAAAATCACACGATCCCCTTGACAGTAATTAATGAATTTTGGCAAAAGAACAAAAATGAAAGTATGGAAATGTGGGGTAGAAAAATTAGGTATAAACATTTTCAATCTTTGCTTGATAAATTAAACTTTGACTACATAGCAACAGCTCATCATGCAAACGATAATTTAGAGACAATTTTAATTAATTTAGATAACGGCTGCTCTATTAATGGTATCAAAGGTGTTCCAGCAAAGAACTTTAATATTATTCGCCCCTTAATTCATTTTAAGAAGAGAGATATTTTAAAATATTTAAATCAAAATAAAGTTGGCTATATAGATGACCCTACAAATAAGGATATATCATTCAAAAGAAATTTCATTCGTAAAAATATTATCGAACAAAGTAAAATTATTGACAGTGAAATAATTGACAGGTTTTCAAGTATTTCATCAAAGGCTAGAAGCGCTGTTGAGAGACTTCATAAAGTTATTCAATGGTTTTTAGTTAATAAAAAAATTAAAGATTCTAAAAATATTATTTTGAATGATTCAGACATAAAATCCTTCAGTATTTATCATAAAACGATACTTATTAAGATGATTATTGGTGAAATGAACCTTCCATGGAGAGAGCATAAATACAATTCTCTTAAAATTTACCTTCTCAAATCTAAAACAGGTTCAACGTACCAATTGAACAAAGAATGGGTGATTTTAAGAGACAGATCATCCTGGGTATTACATACGTCATTCATTGAAAAAGTAGTAGAAAATATAGATGGGTTTGGATGCTATAATTTTGACGATTTTAGTTTATCGCTGAGAGCAATTGATAGCCTAAAAAATCGCATAAATAAAAATTCGGAAGTGATTGACCTTGATAAAATAAAAAATAAATCGCTTACCCTTAGATCTTGTAATGTTGGAGATCGTTTTCAGCCTTTAGGAATGAATGGCTCTAAGAAGCTATCAGATTATTTTATTGACAAAAAACTTAATAGCCTTCAAAAGAGTAAACAGCTTGTTCTCACAGCAGACGATGAAATAATATGGATTTGTGGAGATAGAATCAGCGATAGGGTAAAAATAACAGAAAAAACATCTAAAATGTTGGAACTTTTTTTTGTTAGATAAATAAAAAAATGGGTGAACATAAGAATTTAATAGAACTAATTTCGTCAAGTGAGATTGACGTAAAAATCAAAGATATCGCCGATGACATATCTTTGTATTTCAATAACGAATCCGTAGTATTTGTAATTGTTTTAAACGGTGGATTCATTTTTGGATCTGAATTAACCAAGTCTGTTGACTTGGATTGTGAAGTTGATTTTATAAAAGTTTCAAGTTATAATGGTAGAGATCCTCAAACAGATATTAAGCTTGAAAAAGATTTATCGATTGATGTAGCCGGAAAAAACGTTGTTATTATCGAAGATATTATAGATACGGGAAATACAATAAATTATTTGATTAAATTAATTGAGAGACATAATCCAAAATTAATTAAAGTAGCAACTTTGCTTCTTAAACCAGAAACAGCGATCTCTAAAACGAATATTGATTGGGTTGGGTTTAAAATTGAAACAGATTTCGTGGTTGGATTTGGCTTGGATTATGATCAAAAATTCAGGAATTTAAATGGTATTTATAAACTCGGGGGAGTTAATTAGACAATGAATTCAAATTTAAAAAAACCAGTTGGAAAAAATTCTTCTCCAAAAAAGAGCGGTTCTGATTCCAAGAATGATAATAAAGATAATTTTGAATGGAAAAATGCGAGCAAAACTAGTTTCGTTTGGATATTTATTTTAATCTCTGCAGTTTTTCTATCAAACCTTTTTTCAAATCCAAGTGGCGGTGAAGTTGAGGTTCAATATTCTCAATATAAATCTTTTCTAAACAAAGGCTTAATTACTAAAGCTCAGGTTGTAGATGAGGTTTTTCATGGAGAGCTTGCACAAACTCAAACAATAATTAACAGAAGGGGTGCTTCTGTTGATCTAAAAAGATTTCGGTTAAAACTTCCATTCATTGATCGCGACGTAATGAATGAATGGGATAAAAATGGTGTGGACTATAGTTTTAAACAGCAAACCGTTGATTGGTCTGGTTATTTTCTTAATTTACTTCCTTGGGTGCTAATTTTAGGTTTTTGGATTTTTCTAATGAGAAGAATGCAAGCCGGAAACGGGGGGATGAAATCTATATTCAATTTTGGAAAGAGTAAGGCCAAGATATGGACATCTGATATGCCTAAAGTAACATTTGATGATGTTGCAGGTTGCGTAGAAGCAAAAGAAGAATTAGGAGAGGTCGTTGAATTTTTAAAAAAGCCCAAGCAATATGAAAAGCTTGGAGCTAAGATTCCTAGAGGAGTATTACTTGTGGGACCTCCAGGAACTGGAAAAACATTACTTGCGCGTGCAGTTGCTGGAGAAGCTAATGTTGCCTTTTTTAGTTTAAGTGGCGCTGATTTTGTAGAAATGTTCGTAGGTGTTGGAGCCTCCAGAGTTAGAGATTTATTTGACCAAGGTAAAAAGAACCAACCGTGTATTATTTTCATTGATGAATTAGATGCTGTCGGAAGACAGCGCGGCGCTGGTCTTGGAGGCGGTCATGATGAAAGGGAGCAAACCTTAAATGCGCTTTTGGTAGAAATGGACGGCTTTGAATCTAATGAAGATATCATTTTAATGGCTGCAACCAATCGCCCTGACGTTTTGGATGCTGCATTACTTCGTCCCGGCAGATTTGATAGGCAAATTGTTGTAGATGTACCTGACTTGAAAGGTAGGCTGGGTATTTTAGAGGTACACACCAAAAAAATTGTAATGAATAAGAAGAAAGTAAATTTAGAAGCTATAGCTCAAGGAACTCCAGGAATGGTTGGAGCTGACCTTGAAAACATTGTTAATGAAGCCGCGCTTCTAGCTGCTAGAAGAAAAAAGAAATCAGTAGATATGCTGGATTTTGAAGAGGCCAAAGATAAGGTAATGATGGGTGTTCAAAGGTCGAGTGTTGTACTTTCAGACGAAGAAAAAAGAATCACAGCCTATCATGAGGGAGGGCATACACTTGTTGCAGCAAAAACTAAAGGTGCTGATCCTGTCCACAAAGTTACAATAATACCCCGAGGACGTGCTTTGGGAGTGACAATGCAATTACCAATAGATGAAAAACATGGTTATTCTAGAGAGTATATAAATGGCCGTTTGGCAATTCTCATGGGTGGAAGGGCTGCAGAGGAGCTGATATTCAATGAAATGACTACAGGAGCTGGAAATGACATTGAACAGGCAACTGGCATTGCAAGAAAAATGGTCTGCGAATGGGGCATGAGTGACGTTGTTGGGCCAATGACTTTTGGTAAAAAGAATGAAGAAGTTTTTCTTGGTAGAGAAATTCAAAGTCAAAGAGACTACTCTGAGGATATGGCTAAGATAATTGATGAAGAAGTTGTCAAAATTGTACGCAAAGCGCAAGACACTGCAAAAAAGATTTTGAAGAAAGATATATCCAAACTTCATGGTTTGGCTGATGCGCTCCTTAAAAAGGAAACAATTAATGGTGATGACGTTCAATCGATAGTGTTTGGAGCTAAAGCCTCACCTTCAAAAAATGGAACTGCCAATAAACAGAGAGCTAAAAAGTCTCCGGCAAAAAAATAATTCTTAATTAAATTAATTAAATTATAATAAACGCCTTTTTACAAGGCGTTTTTTGTATGTGAAAAAATGAATAAAAATGATTATAAAAATTGGATAAAAGATCCTTCTAAACATTTAATAATGGGCATAGTCAATACTACTCCAGATTCATTCAGCGATGGGGGTATGTTAAATTCAGTGAGCAAAGAAATTGATTATGCATACAAACTCTTAAGCCAAGGCGCAGACATTATCGATATTGGTGGTGAATCAACAAGGCCTGGCTCTCAAAAAATTACCAGCACGGAGGAAATTCAAAGAATTTCACCCCTAATTAAGGAATTATCAAATAATTGTGACTGTGCTATCTCTGTTGATACATACAAATCCCCAACAGCAAAGTTCGCTCTTGACAATGGTGTAGACATTATAAATGACATTTCTGGCTTAACTTTTGACCCTTCAATGGCGAACTTGATTGCAAAGTATGATGCAAGCTTAGTTCTTATGCATATAAAAGGTCGTCCTGAAACAATGCAACAAGATACCAAATATGACAATTTAATCGACAATATATGCACTTTTCTGCGTAATCAAATTGAATTTGCTATCAATATGGGTATTGATAAAGAAAAAATAATTGTTGATCCAGGAATAGGGTTTGGTAAGGCTCTAGATGATAATTTCGAAATAATTGCTAAATTAAATACTATATGTGATTTGGGTCACCCTGTTTTGGTTGGTCCATCAAGAAAATCATTTATTGGTTCTGTTTTAAAAGCTGAGGTGAGTGATAGGCTTGAAGGAAGTTTAGCTGCCGCGATTTCATCTTACATGAATGGGGCAAAAATAGTTAGGGTGCATGATGTTTTTGAAACAAAAAAATGTTTACAAATCGTTGAAAAAATTATTGAAAGATATTAATGGTTCTATTTGAAATTGGATTTTTAACTATCACCTTAATTGATCTTATTGACATAATTCTTGTCAGTTGGTTGTTTCATAAAGTTTACCTTTATTTTAGAGGAACTCGCGCTGGGCAAATGCTGGTTGGTCTTATTGTTTTAATGGTTGGGTCATTTATTTTTAATTCTCTTGGATTTAGCGCTTCATCTTGGCTTGTTAATCAATTTCAAACCGTTTTGGTTGTTGCATTCGTCATTTTATTTCAGCCAGAGCTACGAAGGCTGCTCATTTACGTTGGTCAAACAAGATTTTTTCAGCAAATATTTAGAGCCGGTACTCCAAAAACAATAACTTCGATCGTTGATGCAACTACGCAATTAAAAGAAAAAGGGTGGGGCGCTTTAATAGTGATCCAGCGTGAAACTGGGCTTAGATCCTACAAAGATCAAGGAATGCAAATTAGAGGTGAGGTTACATCATCACTCTTGCTATCAATTTTCAGCCCATCTTCACCTCTTCATGATGGAGCAGTTATCATTCAGAACGATTTGATTGATTCTGCGGCCTGTATTTTGCCTTTAACTGAGAGCAAGATGATTGATTCTGAAATGGGTACGAGACATAGGGCAGCAATTGGTATTTCAGAAGAAACAGACGCATTAGTAATAATTGTATCTGAAGAAAAATCCAAAGTGTCTTTAGCTGAGAACGGTAAGTTTGTTAAAAGAAACCTTAGAGCAGCAACATTAGAAAAATATCTAAATGAAAAAATGTTTATTTCCTCACAAGATTAAGATATAAAATTACTATCATGGACATTAATGAAATAAAAGAAAGCTTTACTAATACCAGTAAAAAGTATCTTGAACTTCGGAGGCACCTTTGACCTCAAAGCAAAAGAAAAAGAATTAAATAAAAAGCGTCATTTAACTACTGACGAAAACTTTTGGAATGATAACAAAGTTGCATCTCTTGAATTAAAAAAAATTTCGGCGCTTGAAAAGGAAATTAACCTTTGGAAAAAGCTTGATTCTTCTAGAAGCGATTGTGATATACTAATTAATTTTTTTGAATCTGACGAAGTTTCCTTGCATGAAGTAGAAGATGAATTGTTGAACTTTGTCCATTTGGTTAATGATATTGAGCTTAAAATGATACTTGGAGAGACCCAAGATTATCAAAATGCGATTATGACAATTCATCCAGGCGCAGGAGGAACTGAAAGCCAAGATTGGGCGGAAATGCTATATAGAATGTATACGAGATGGTTTGAAATTAAAGGATTCAAAAAGAATATTATTGATTTTCAACCTGGTGATGAAGCAGGTATAAAAGACATTACGATCGAGATTGTTGGAGAATATGCCTTTGGTTTATTGAAAGCGGAGGTTGGAGTTCATCGGCTTGTAAGAATATCTCCATTTGATTCAAACAGTCGCCGTCATACTTCATTTGCATCTGTTTTTGTATATCCTTCATCAGATGATGAGATAGAAATTGAAATCGATCAAAATGATCTTAGAATTGACACTTACAGAGCAAGTGGCGCAGGTGGTCAGCATGTAAATAAAACCGATTCAGCCATAAGAATCACGCATATACCTACCGGACTAGTTGTTCAGTGTCAAAATCAAAGAAGCCAGCATAAGAACAAAGCATCTGCATTAAAAGTATTGAAAGCTAGATTATATCAGCTTGAGATTGATAAAGAAAAAGAAGCAATAAAAAGTCTTGAAGATAAAAAGCTTGAGATTTCTTGGGGAAGTCAAATTAGATCATACGTGTTTCACCCGTATAATCTTGTCAAAGACCATAGAACTGGTCATGAATCAGGAAATGTATCCGCTGTTATGGATGGTAAAATCGATGATTTCATTCGATCTGTTTTAATTCATAATATTGGTACGATGTAAAAATATAATGAAAGAAAAAATATGACAGAAGAGCGTAAAAGCCTTAATCAGCTAATTGAAGTTCGCATAGAAAAATTAAAAAAAATTTTAGAAAAGGGAATCGATCCCTACCCTTCGACGTTTAAGCCTAATCATTTCAGCAAGGATATATTGGCAAAATTTAAAAAGTTTGAGGGTAAAACAGTTGTAGTCGCAGGCAGAATCACATCAATCAGAAAAATGGGAAAAGCATCTTTCTTTCACATTCAAGACTCTGTTGGTAAAATTCAGATCTTTATAAAAAAAGATGATTTAGGGGAAGATATTTACGAAAATTTTTTACTAATGGATATTGGTGATTTTGTTGGTGTTGAAGGTAGCGTTTTTAAAACAAAAGTTGGTGAGGTTTCAATTAAAACACAAAACATTATCATTCTTTGTAAGGCAATTAGACCACTTCCCATTGTTAAGGAAAAAGAGAATGAAATATATGATGCATTTAGCAGCAAAGAACAAAGATATAGAAATCGACATTTAGACCTAATTGTAAACACTGATGTGCGTGAAACGTTTATCAAACGATCTAAAATAATAAAAGAAATACGCTCATATTTAGATAATTTAGGGTTTTTAGAGGTAGAAACACCAGTCTTGCAGCCAATTTACGGGGGGGCAAACGCAAGGCCATTTACTACATATCATAATGCCCTGAATCAGCAATTCTTTCTACGTATCGCAGATGAGCTATATTTAAAAAGACTTGTAATTGGCGGA
>CENW01071203.1_pt1 | contig 22267 bp, 34 predicted proteins | sample 530241 | NCBI WGS metagenome assembly CENW01 (sample SAMEA2619818, study PRJEB7988) | marine metagenome | isolation source: saline water (ENVO:00002010), including | reverse complement strand
CGCTTGCGCTTGCCCTTAACTTTGGCGACCGCTCTAGGCTTGGCAACGGTCTCAAGCTTGCGCTGCTCAACTGCCTTTGGTGCTACGGTCTGGACGTTGACGCCAGCAGGCAGCCAGATTGTAGTGCCGTCTTTGCTGGTCTTAATTGTAATATATTCAGTCATCAGATTATCCTTTCGTTGACTGTTAACCTTGAAAGGCGGGACTATTGTCCCGCCTGCTCTTCCATAAGACGCTCAATGCGCTTTGCCAAAACATGGGCCACATCTTCCAAGGTGTACAACACCTGACCACAAGAAACATAGTGTTTATTCACCATGCTGTAGCCGTTGCCACGCTTGGTAAGATGCCAGCCAAGAGCCTTTGCAATTTGCTGAAGATGCTTCATGGAAACCTCCAAGGTTGATTGGGTTCACGGAAGTGTGATCCCTTCTTTGCCAGATTATCACGAAACATATAAGCTGGTCAACAAATACATGGGATAATCTTTTCCATTATATGAAATAATCTGGGGTTACTTGGGATTGACTGGGATTTGGGTTTATGCTCTAATATACCCCCACCCCCGCAGGTACACCGGACCTGCGGCCCATACTGCATGCATGTTGCAGGGTTGATAAATTCATTCGCGTATATTATCGTTCGAGCATGGAGAACCTTGGACTAGAGCTACTTCCTGATGATGTATTGAAGGAAATTTACCTGCTAGAAGAGCAGGCGAAGCGACTTGACCTGCGTGACAAAGCACAAGAAGACTTTATGTCTTATGTTCACCACGTCTATGACAATTTCATAGAGGGGACCCATCATAGAATCATAGCTGAAAAGCTAGAGCGGATTGCCAAGGGCGATTTGAAAAGACTGATTGTCAATATGCCGCCCCGACATTCAAAGTCAGAATTTGCATCCTATCTCATGCCCTCCTGGTTCTTGGGCCGAAATCCAAAGTTAAAGATTATTCAGGCTACCATGAATACCGAACTTGCTGTAAGATTCGGAAGAAAGGTCCGAGACCTGATCGCCGACCCGGTATATCGGGAGGTCTTTCCCAACACGGACCTAAAACAGGATAGCCAAGCTGCTGGTCGGTGGGAGACTAGCGTCGGCGGGGAATATTTCGCAGCAGGGGTGGGAGCGGCGATGACTGGTCGTGGCGCAGACTTGCTTATCATCGATGACCCGCACTCGGAACAAGATGCGCTATCCGCGTCTGCTTATGATAATGCGTATGAGTGGTACACTTCGGGTCCTAGACAGAGACTCCAGCCGGGTGGCAGCATAATTATTGTTCAAACCCGGTGGTCAAAGAAGGATATCACGGGCAGGTTACTGACCGCACAAGCCAAAGATGTTATGGCTGACCAGTGGGATGTTGTAGAATTTCCTGCGATTATGCCGTCGGGGGAACCATTATGGCCTGAATTTTGGCAAAAGGACGAGCTTCTCAAGGTCAAAGCTTCGTTGTCCGTGGGCAAATGGAATGCGCAGTGGCAACAAAATCCTACGTCCGAAGAAACCGCGATGGTCAAGCGGGACTGGTGGCAGGAGTGGGAAGAAGACGATATTCCTGATTTAGACTACATAATACAGTCGTATGATACCGCGTATTCAAAGAAAGAAACCGCTGACTATTCTGCTATTACAACGTGGGGTGTGTTTCGCCCGTACAAAAATTCTGAGGAGCATCTAATATTGTTAGATGCCAAGAAAGGTCGGTGGAACTTTCCAGAACTTAAAACCATAGCGCGTGAAGAGTTTGAGTATTGGGACCCAGAGTTGATGTTGATTGAGGCAAAAGCGTCTGGTCAACCGTTGGCTGATGAAATGCGGTTACTGAACCTCCCGGTTGCAACCTTTGCCCCCGGTCGTCGGAAGGGTGGGGGAGGTCTGGACAAGACTGCGCGTATGCATATTGTTTCGCCTATTTTTGAATCTGGCAAAGTGTGGTATCCTGTTGGAGAAAAATTTGCTGACGAAGTCATCGAAGAGGTTGCATCATTTCCTAATGGCGACCATGATGACTTTTGTGATAGTATGACTATGGCCCTGATGCGTTTTCGCCAGGGCGGTTTTATTAGATTGGATGGCGAAGAGTTTGAAGACGACGCACCGCCACGCAAAAGAGAGTATTACTAATGGTTGCCCTGCCCGAACCAAGACCAGAGACTCCAAGACAAGCTGAAAGAAGACAAGCGATAGAAAACGTCCAGCGTAGTTTGCTGGGTCGTCAACTTTATGGTAGTGAACTTACTCCCGCAGGTCTTGCTGCTCGACGGCGTGAAGGCATAGAGGCTTTGAAGGGTATGGGCGTTGGTCTTCCTGCCGGGTTACTGGGACTTCCAGCAGACCTGCTTGCTTTACTTGTCCGTGACGCTCCTTCTTTACTGAACAAGTTAGTGACCGGGGAACCGCTAGATATAGAAGAACGCGGACAATTCGCCAAGGCTTTTGATGCATTTCAGAAGGTCGCAGGTGCAGAGGCCATCGCTCGTGGTATGGGATTCGGCGAAAACTTGGACGCAGAGTCCGAAGGCGGTGACGCAGCTTCTCGTGCAGGTATGAATCCATTTCGTCAGGGGATGTTGACTACTGAGCTTGTAGCCGATCCGTTTCTTGCGTTTAAAGGAATTAGTTCGTTATTGAAGGCAGGTTCAAGGACCGACACCCCCGCAACTCGGTCCACGGACCTTGCACCTGTAGGCGCGACCGACGACACACCTACGACTACGACCACGGTCCCTGAACCTGCGGTCCCTGAACCTGAAAGAAGAATTATAGACTTCACACCTGCGGATGCAGATCCTGACGATGAGATGGATATCTTTTCGTTTGGGGTGGACATGTTTCACACGCCAACTGGAAGGAGAGTTCCGTCAGATACGATTATAAGAGGCAGAATTAGCGAATTTGAAACAGCCGGGGGGCGCGATGCTAGTCTTGTGAACAGGACCGAATTCACTCAGCGCATGGCAACGCAAGCAGAGATGGATGAGTTTACCCGTGAGCAGTTTGGTCAGTCTGCACGTCTTCAGTCAACAGGTGATATTGGACCTGAAGTTCTTGAAGGTGAGTTTACATCCACTCCAGGCACTGCACCAGAAGGTGACGAGGCTAATCAACTGTTTGATGCAGCATCACAGGCTCGTGCTCTTGAGAATGTAGAAGACTCAGCCCAACAGGCAGCAGCATCAACCCAGCAGGTTGAAGCTTTTCCAGAAGTTGGTATTGGAACTATGCCATCTGCTGACGAAGCATTGGGTGACCTTGATTCTGCTGTGCCAGAATTCACCTATGATTCGTTAATGTCTATTCCGGGATACCAAAGAAAGCCCGACCGCAAGTCTCAGAATCTGGTTTATACTGTGGATGACACAGGTGAGTTTAAAGAAAAGGTTGATAACTTTTCACCAGTCCTGACAAATCTTCATGCGCAAGAGGAAACTAAGAAGATAGGTAAAAAGGGCATTAGGCCGTCGGAGTTGGACAAAAGACTTTCTCAAGGTGCCATGAAATCTGAGTACAAGGATAGCCCATTTCAGGATGAACTACTCCGGTTAGCTGATGAAGGTGATGAAAAGATTTCATCAACAGCCGCGATTGTAATGGCTGAAGACTTACTGCCACAGGTCCGCAGCAGAATGTTTTTTGTTTCAAAAATAAAAGAGGACCACGCCGATGGTGTTACCCCTTACGGTAACAACGATATTCCTCACATTGGTAATGTTACCAACGACGGTGCGGTAGACCAACTATCTACACAACAAATAACCAATGATGTAAGTGAGTCCGCTCAAGATGCAGCGGTTATTACGTTTTCAACAAACAAGCCCGACACAATTAATATTGGTGATGGAACCGTTATCGAAAATGTATCTTCTGCCATCAAGGATAGCATCGATCACGGCTATCGTTTAGATAAGGTGCCCGGATGGTTTGGTTGGGCAAGAACTTCTGTTGTAGTGGGAGAAGATGGCAAAAGATATTTAGTTGTAAACGAAATACAATCAAATGGTATTAGAGATTTTGAAGCTGGTTCTGGTGTAAATGGCTTTCCTAACGAACCGGGGACTTTTGAAGTGGATGCTATTCGCGGTGATGGCAGCGGGGACGTTATTGAAACGGTTACTTTTCAAGACACACCGGAAGGTCGGGCTGAATTTGACAGATTCGTCGAACGAGTTGACCAGGAAGGCAATATACGAAGTGTAAAAAGGCCAAAACCAGGGAAAAATCCAAGAATTAAAACCTTAGACGAACGACTAAATGCTTTTTTTGAAGCGGACCCACATCAGACTGGAAGAACGGCAGGTGAGGTAGGCAGAGTTAGAATACCTTGGAATGATGAAGCTAAAGCTTTTCAAAAAGCAATTGATGAACATTATCCAAAAGACGTGGTAAAAAGTGACCTACTAGACGCAGAGGCTGCTGATTTAGAACGAAAGCTAACAGAACTTTTAGATTTCGGCACCCCAAATAGTACCGCTTTTATTCGTGAGTCTGTTCACCCGCACATTATTTTAAATGAAAACATTTCTAGTGCTTATCGAAAACTGACCAGTGAAGCGACTATTTTTGGGGCAAAGCAGGAGCTTGACACACTACTTCCTGTTGAAGAAACAGATGTTTTTTACACTCGACTACGCGATGAAACTGGCTCTGGCGTAGCACTAGAAGTTGTAGATGACTTTCTAACCGTAAACAGTTCATATGTTGAGGATGTAATAGAAAACATTTTAAGGTCAAGAAACCTTCCGACTACCGTTGAGTCTGTGTCTTTGTTTGGAAAAGAACTGCGCAAGCAATTAGAAAACACAGCGCGTCATTATAGGAACAACTACGCAACTGGTGAAATGACCACTCCACAAGATTTCAAAGATTATTTCATAACTAAGTCTATTGGACGGGAAAAGACACCAAGGTCCAATATGATAGTCCAGGCTGCTGGTATACAAAAAGTGTCTGACACAAACTCAAAAGTTTATGACTTTTTAAACAACCCTTCTCCTGAACAGGTTCAGGCTTTTGCGTCCAATGATGTCAATAAAATGACCGCAGTTTTAGATGACATCATGTCGTCTGTTTCTGATGAAGAAGTTAAAGCGTTTGTAAAAGGGGTAAAAGAACAAAAGCAGATGCTGCGTGAACGCTATGGCAATGTGATGGACGAGGCTAAAAATCCTTTATATGTGGATATAGAAGAACTTATAACAGATTATGAAAATTCGCTTGCGGCTGATCAAATACGACCTGACTTTGCTAAACAACAATTTGAAGACTTTATAAGACAAACGTTAAAAAACATTGGTAACGAACATACAGACACTGAATACTATAATAAAGGTAGAGATGTTTTACAGTATATGGACACTGAAGCGCGTCTTTCTCAGTTAAACTTATCGGGTGAAAGACTAACTTCGGCGGAAAAACAAGAAAAACTTGAGGCTGCTCGTTCAAGTATGGAAGCCGTTGGTTTGGATTTAGACAAGGTAGACGCCTTTAATAAAGTAAAAACCATGAGCGGCGAAGGTAGAAAAACAGGCTTTATACTAACGCCACCATTTAAAACACAGTCTGACTTTTTTAAGTATGCTACCCGTTCAATTCTTAAAAACGCACGAGAAGAAGAAGGCATTGATGGTGTTATCTTCTTGTCAGGTGAAGACATGCATCGAATACATGGACCCGGAAGACCTAAAGATGGGTATGTAAACACTTATGGAACAGCGATAGATAAAGCACTTAGAGAATTTGAAGGTGGTGCTGTAGGAGGCACTGTTCGCCGTAATGTTAATAAAAGAGATCAAGACAGAAACTTAGTCAGCGCAGAACCAGAAAAAATATTTAGGGTTATGCCTAATGTTCCTTCTGGTAGAACGGATCCTTTTTTAATAGAATCACAAGGCGATGGTCTTAGAATCATAAATTTTGATGACGGCAGCAACATGTCGGCAACAACCCGTCCAATCCGCCGCGCAAAAGGCGGAGAAGTGGACTTGAGACCACGAAAGATGATACACTCAGGCATCGGTGCGATGGCAAAGGAAGTTATGTAAATGGCATTACCCCCTAGATTAGTAGAAGCTGCAATGGGTGCAGGTGGCCCCGGCATGTCCGCAGAAGAACAAATGACCGAGGTCCAACTTCCACTAATGGATGACCTTCCTGAAGGTGTCATGATTGCTGGAGATGAGGAAACTGTTGAGGTCGAGGCTGAAGTCTACGACCACAATGCGAACTTGGCTGAAGTGTTGGATGACTCCATCCTTGGATCTTTGTCCTCGGACCTTAGTGGCAAGATTGATGAAGACAAGTCTTCACGGGAAGATTGGGAAGAAGCTATTGCCAAGGGCCTGACACTGCTGGGTATCAACTATGAAGAGCGGAATGAACCGTTCATGGGTGCGTCTGGTGTGACACATCCGCTGTTGTCAGAAGCTGTGACACAGTTTCAGGCACAGGCATACAAAGAAATGCTACCGCCGGGTGGTCCTGTAAAGACACAGATAGTAGGTATGCAGTCTAAAGAAGTCGAAGATCAAGCCCAGCGGGTCAAGGACTTCATGAATTATCAGATTACAGAGGTGATGGAAGAGTATGATCTGGACACAGATCAGATGCTTTTCTATTTGCCCATTACAGGTTCGACGTTCAAGAAGGTATACTTCGACCCGATGAAGCAGAGAGCTATGTCGAAGTTTGTGCCTGCGGAAGATTTGATTGTGCCGTACAGCGCGACAGATTTACAGACTGCCGAGCGGTACACACATGTAGTTCGCATGAGCGAGAACGATATCCGAAAGCTACAAGTAGGAGGTATATATCGTGACGTATCACTCTCAGCTACTGAAGATGAAGAGGCTGATTCAACAATACGGGGTAAATCTGATGATATCCAAGGTCTCCGTCCGGGTTACTCTGATGAAATGTTTACAGTCCATGAAATCCATGTCGATTTGGACCTTGAGGGATTTGAGGATATGGATGCGATGGGTGAGGCGACAGGTATCAAGCTGCCTTACATTGTCACAATGGACGAAGGCTCTGGGCAGATTTTGTCAGTTGTTCGCAACTGGCGGGAAACCGATCCTCTTCGGCGTAAGCGTCAGTACTTTGTTCATTATAAGTTTCTTCCTGGTTTTGGTTTTTATGGCTTTGGCCTACTTCATATGATAGGAGGGCTGTCTCGTGCAGCAACTTCAATACTACGTCAGCTTATTGATGCTGGAACTTTGTCAAATTTACCGGGCGGTTTCAAGGCTCGTGGTGTTCGCATTCGCAATGATGATGAGCCTGTTAATCCTGGTGAGTTCCGCGATCTTGACGCTCCTGGTGGCGATATTCGTAACGCCATTATTCCTCTTCCATACAAAGAACCATCTGGAACGCTTGCCCAACTTCTGGGAGTTGTTGTTGACTCTGGTAGAAGATTTGCACAAGTGGCAGACTCAAAGGTCGCTGACGTTAATTCGCAAGCTCCAGTCGGTACAACAGTGGCTCTCATTGAGCAAGGTTCAAAAGTAATCAGCAGTATTCACAAGCGGCTGCATTATGCACAGAAAAACGAATTTAGACTACTGTCAGAAATATTTGCACTTAATCCTGTACCTTATCCGTACATGATTGGCCCGAATGTCCCGCCCGAAATAATGGCGCAGGACTTCGACGGGCGGGTAGACGTTCTCCCAGTATCCGACCCGTCGATCTTTTCTATGGCGCAACGGCTGTCGCTGGCACAGACACAGCTTCAGTTGGCGCAGGCTGCGCCGCAGATGCACAATATGTATGAGGCATACCGCCGTATGTATGATGCATTGGACATCAAAAATATTGATAGCATCTTGCCGCCACCGCAACCACCAATGCCAGTTGACCCTGCAACAGAAAATGCGAACATTTTAAAAGGCATGCCCGGAATGGCGTTTCAACAACAGGACCATGTTGCACACATTCGTGTTCATGCTGCCATGTTGCAGCAGCCAGCTACTGCAACTAATCCACAAGCGTTCATGATGTTGCAGTCTCATGTACAAGAGCACATTGCTATGCATTCTCGTGATTTAGTACAAGACATGTTCCAAAAACTAGGCGCACAGGCTCAAGCACAAGGTGAGCCTATTCCTGACTTGAACCCGGACGCACTTGAAGCGGCTGTTGCACAGCAGGTTGCCGACACAACTGAAGAGTTAGCACCGTTGCTAACACCTCCACAGCAACCTGACCCGCTTGTTGCTATTCGTCAGCAGGAGTTGCAGAACGATACGCAAGAAATTCAGCGCAAGGCGATGAACGATGCGATGGACTTCCAGATTGATCAGGCTCGGTTGATGCAGGCATATGAGTTGGCGCAGCAGCGTCAGAACTTACAGGAACAGATTGCGGAAGACCGTAACTTGGTTAACGTGTACAGGATAGACACACAGGCTAATTTAAAGAGGAATCAATGATATGTTTCAGGCTCTTATTGGACCCATTGCTTCACTGGCTGGATCGTTTGTTGAGGGGCAAGTTTCCAAGCAAAAAGCGAAAGCAACTCTTGCGCAAACTGAGGCGGAAGCGAAAGCGGAGATAATGAAGACAGCAGCCACCCACGATTCCAAGTGGGAATTGATTATGGCTGAGTCTACAAAATCTTCAATCAAAGATGAAATCGTCACGGTGATTATACTGATTCCCGTAATTTTAGTTTTCATTCCGGGCATGGAAGAAGTGGTAAAGAATGGCTTTGATCGTTTGAATGAATTACCGGACTGGTATCAATATTTGGTTTTTCTTGTGTGCAGTGCCGCACTGGGAATAAAAGGACTAGACAAGTTCAGGAAGAAGTAATGGTATTTGATCATTCACAACGGACGACAGAAGAACAGGCGAGAAAGAATCGTGACAGAGATAACAATGGAAAGATTTCTCAAGTGGAAAATACTCCCCCGCTTGATGATGATTGGGATGTCAATATCGGCTTGGCGGGTAGTGGAATGGTTCATGGAATTGCCAGACCCTACTGCTCAACAGGCGGCTCTAGTTAGTGTTGTAACAGGTGTTTTGGCTGGTGCCTTTGCAGTCTGGCTCAACCACGAGAAGAGCTAAATGCCAGCAAAGCTGAATGAGAACACAGAGGTAGCACTACCTTTACGAAATATCATAAGCATGGTTGCTGCTGCATCTTTGGCAACTTGGGCGTACTTTGGTATTATTGAAAGGTTAAACCAAATCGAGACAGGCATCACGATGATGAGGTCGGACGTTGAACACAACACAGAATTCAGAATAAAGTGGCCGAGAGGCGAGATGGGGAGCCTCCCGGCTGACTTAGAACAGTACATGCTAATAGAGCACCTAGCTGGAGAGTTAGAAAAACTTCAGGTTAATATCGAATCAGGCAAAGCACCCTTTGACCAACAGCAGAAGCTGACATTAGATTTTTATGAGAAGCGTATAAGTAATCTTGAACAGAACATAGAGAAGTTGCGAAACGGTGGTCATTAAAACAATGACATTGTTGCTGTATCTAAGCGGTGGTATTATAGAGCACACCGGACCTATGAGCATGTCTGAGTGTTTGAAAGTCAAACGTCAGATAGAACGCAACGGTTGGAAAGACAGGAAAGACACACGTTATTCTTGTGAGAAACGACAGGTTGAAGTGGCTGTTGGCATCGACGGCAAAGAGTATATTGTAAAGCTGGTTGACTAGAAAAAAATAGTGTAGGATAGGAACATGGTTAGAATTAAACAGTTTGCTGATGACCTTGGCATTCCATATAACGAAGCAAAGAAGTTGGTTATGGCTGGTAGAAAAAAGAAAGATTCTGGCAAAGACCTTTTAGATAGGATGCGTGAACGCGCTAATAAACGCGTAGAAGATTTTACAGACGCAGCAAAAGAAGCCGACCGCATTGCAAATGAGGACACAAACATGAAGTTGAAAGCTAAAAAAGGTAGGTCAGTGACTGGACCAACTCCTCGTCCTAAACGTGGCGACTTGAACGAAATGATGCCTTTTGATCGTGAGGCATATGAAAAAGCGTTAGAAGAAGAAGAAAAACTAGAAGAGTATATGCGGACAGCCCCAAGGCGAGTAGCTAAACTAAAACGTCGTGGCGACGATAAAAAGGTTATTAAAGCCGCTGACGGTGCTTTTGTCCGTGGCATGGGCCGAGCCTACATGGGTAATCCCAGAGCAACGAAGCTAAGATAATGTCTACATTTGGTGACGATTTTGCTGATTTTGAAGGCGGAGGAGCCGACGCTCGTGGGGGCGGCACAAACTATGACCGCAGTCCAACTGGTCAACAAGGCAGGACAAGAGATTTTAGCAGTGATGACGACAACAATCAAGCAATCGCGCAACAAGCAGCAGCACTGAAGGCTGCAAGAGATTCTAATTTTGCAAGACAGCTTGCAACAGGTCGAACAACAATCGGATTTTCGGACCCAAGGGGCGGCACCACAATATCTGGTAACCTAATAAAAGGTGGCAAGATATCTGGTTTTAATAAGCGTGACGTTCAAAAAGAACAATTATTATCTCAGTTTGGGTACGGCGATGAAAGGTCTGACGCATACAAATCGTTTTTATTAGACACAGGCGCGAGTCTAAATAATCCATTCGGGGATAGCAATGTTCTCACTAGAGGAATTTTTGCTAATCTTTTTGATGCAAAAGATTTGGATTACAGTAGAAGTCTGACTCCAGAACAAAGAAAAGAAATACTTGAGAATAAATTTATAAATTATGTGACCCCTGCAACAAAGGAACGCTTTGGATCAATTTTAGGTAGCGCAGAGGGGGAAGCGTCTTTATACGGTGATCGTGTAAGAGGTGTAAGACCGCAAGGTTTTGAGGAAGGCATTGCTGGTCTTGCTTTGGGTACTATGATGCCCGGTCTTGGTACGTTGGAGGCGAGAAATCGCACACGTTTTGCTGCACCTGAAATGTTACCTCAAGGGTTTGAACAACCACAGGGTGGCTTTGTCGATCGGTTCTTGAGCGGATTCGGTGGTATCTTACAACCAACACCTGAAACCAGTATAAGAGCAATAGATAAGATAGGTGAGGCTGGTTCCGATCTTATGCAAAGAGGACGTGACTTTGGTGCTGGTGTTCTTGAGACAGGACGTGATCTTGGTAGAAATTTGATGAGCGGTATTCGTAGTTTAATACCAGACGCAGAGGTAGACCAAGTAGTTGACACAGTTCGTCGTCCTGAGTTAAATCAAACAGTGTCAGGTGGTCGATTTGAAGATGAATCGGCTAGAACACAACAGGAAGCTGTGCCTACTGCTTTTCAAGACTTTTCAACAATGCCTGGGTCTATTACAAACGCCTATCCTGAATTATTTATTGAACCTGAAGTATTTACACCTAATACAACAACCATCACTTCGGGTGCGCCACCTTTTGCTAGAATGGAAATAGGACCCGCCGCAAGAGCAAATGTTTTACTTAATCAGTTGGATATGAGAAAGGGAATAAGATGAAAATAGAAATAAAAATATCCCCAGAAAATCTTGATTTGCCAAAGGAAATACAAGACGGCATACCCGTTGACATGATGCAGGATGCTTGTCCAGTTGCTACGCAGGATCCAGTAATCAACGCAGAGAATAAGCAAGTTGCGATTGACGACTTCAACTATGGCCCGTCAACAAATCCAGAGGAAGCTTGTGGAAGTTGTACTGCATACAACATCACACCTGAAATGTTGGAATGTATTGGTGATGATAGTGGTATGATCGGATACTGTCAGATGTATAAATTTATGTGTGCTGCTGATAATGTATGTGACTCTTATGCTTCAGGCGGACCGATAGAAGATTTGGCTGCATAAATGATAAAACAAACTTGGGCACTAATAATGGATTCTGAAAAGAATCCATTACGCCACATTCCTGACATAAATACACGCCACATGGTGATGCAAGTTCTTGCATGGATGTGGTGTATTATCTTTTCTATGTACATAGGAAGCATAGCTGCGTTTGGGATATCAGCTAGTATTCATGCTTTGTTGATAGCAGGAATCTTTATAACACTGGGTACTTTTGAAACAGCAAAACGCAGACCTCAGTATTTTGGTGGCCTGGGCAGGGGTCATGGTGGAGAACACGAATAAACATGGATATCGTAGATTTTATTTCAAAGTATCAAAAAGTCTTGAATAATCGTATAGAAGATATTAGTGTCTCTATAACCAGTGGTAGTATTACTGATATTGAAGACTATCGCGCAAGAGTCGGTGAAATACAGGGTGTCACCTTTGCTCTTGATGAACTGAAGGCCCTGCTGACAAAGGCAAAATATATCAATGACGTTGATAGTACCTGAATACGTTCTCGCGCAACGCGAAGCGAAAGCAAAGGCCGAAAAGGCTGCAAAAGAAAAATCCCTGACAGAACGAATCCCACAGCCTACTGGATGGCGCATACTTGTCATGCCATATATGGGTCGTGAAAAAACTGAAAGTGGAGTTTACGTTCCCGATCAATCAAGAGAGCGCGAGGCTCGTGCTACCGTTGTAGCTTATGTTGTTAAGGTAGGCCCCTTGGCGTATCAAGACCCTGATAAGTTTGGTGGTGAAGCTTGGTGTAAAGAAGGTGATTGGGTGTGTATTGGACGCTACGCTGGTTCTCGATTTCAAATTGAGGGTGGCGAAGTGAGAATCATCAATGACGATGAAGTCATTGCAACCATCGTTGATCCTGACGATATCAAAACGTATGGAGCGGCATAATGTCCACCGACGCATTACAGCAAGAAGCTGAAGAAAAAGAAATTGTATTAGAAGAAGTTGAAGAGCAAGAGCAGCCACAAGCTGTTGAAGAACAACCTGAAGAACAACCTGAAGAGCAAGAGCAGCCACAAGCTGCTAATGAAGATGAGCTTCAAGAGTATTCTAAGAATGTTCAACAACGAATTAGTAAGCTAACAAAAAAATATCGTGATGAAGAAGCACAGCGCGTAGCGGCAGTTGAATTTGCTGAAGCTGTGAAGAAACAGAACGAAGAGCTTAAACAGCGTCTTAATGCATTAGACCAATCTTACACGTCAGAGTTTGGTACACGAGTCGACTCTCAGATTGAGTCTGCCAAGCAAGCGTATCAAAAAGCCTATGATGATGGCGATGCTGAAGCAATGTTCGAGGCGCAAAAAAATCTAAGCCGTTTGGCGTTAGACCAAGCGCAGCTTGAACAAGCTAAACAGCGTCAAGAACGCAAAGCTGAAGAACCAGCGCAGCAGCCTCAACAACCTGCTGCACCACCACCACAGCCTCCACAACCCGACCCAAAGGCGGAAGCGTGGGCAGAAAAAAATGAGTGGTTTGGTTCAGATCAGACTATGACATATGCTGCTTTTGGCTTACATAGGCAATTAATTGAGGACGAAGGATTTGACCCGCAGTCCGATGAGTACTATAATGAACTTGACAATCGCATAAAAAAAGAGTTTCCGCATAAGTTTGCGGCTCCTACTAAAAGCGATACAGGACCCAGAGTCGCTTCTGCTGAGTCCACGGCCTCACGGTCGAAGTCAACTAAGGGGCGCAGAACAGTCAAGCTGACTCCATCGCAGATAGCGATAGCAAAGCGGTTGAATGTTCCGCTCGAAGAATACGCTAAGTATGTTAAGGAGTAAGACAGATGGCTGATTCAAAAAGAGTTTCACGGGACTCACAAACTCGTGCAAAGTCCACAAGGCGTAAGCCGTGGACACCACCTTCCAAGCTAGAGGCTCCAGAGCCACCAGCAGGGTACTCACATCGTTGGATTCGCACTTCTCTTCGGGGGGAAGACGACACGATGAATGTATCCTCTAGATTGCGGGAAGGATGGGAACCTGTTCGTGCTGACGAATATCCTGAATTAAAGGGTCGATATCCAACAATTGAGGATGGTCAACATGCAGGTGTTATTGGGGTTGGTGGCTTAATGTTGGCCCGAATCCCAGAAGAAACGGTAGAAGAACGAACTGAATATTTTCGGGAGCAGACCCGCACACAAATGGATGCCGTGGATCAAAACCTTATGAGGGAACAACATCCCTCAATGCCTATTCATAACGATAGGCAAAGTCGTGTATCATTTGGAGGCAAGGATAAACCCTAGCCTTCTTAACTTGACAAGGAGTAAGCAATGGCAAATGTTAATGTTGCCTTCGGCCTAAAGCCGATTAATACCGCTGGTAGCACTCCTGCTACTTCCGGTACTAATGCATACTTTATTGACAGCGGCGCAAGCGCGATCTTTCAGGGTTCAATAGTTAAGTGCGACAATGGCGGTGAAATCGTCATTAGTTCTGCTACTGCTGACACTCAAGCTCCTCTTGGCGTTTTTGCTGGCTGTGAGTATGTATCCTCAACTACAGGTAAAAAAGTATTCTCAAATACATGGCCTGGGTCAGGTGCGGACACAAACTTCGACATTGTCGGATTTGTGTACGATAACCCGATGCAGCGTTACATTATTGCGACGGATGCTACATTTACCGACAGAGCCACTGCCATAGCTGCTATTTTTGAAAATACGCAGTTAGATAGTGGTGCAAGTGGTAACACAACCACAGGCATTTCCAGTGCAAAGATGGATGTCGCAACTCTTGACTCATCAAATGCTTCTCTTCCTTTGAAGATTGTAGGCATTCAAGATGACGTTGAGAATGAAGACTTCGCTGCTGCTGGCATTCCTATGATTGTGATGCTTAACAATCACGCACTGCTTCAGGCTGATTCTGAAGCGGCAATTTCGTAAGGGAGTGTAGGTAATGGCTATTTCTAGAGCACAACTCGCCAAAGAACTAGAGCCTGGTCTTAACGCTCTGTTCGGCATGGAATACGGTCGCTACGAAGGTCAGCATTCTGAAATCTTTGATACCGAAACATCAGATCGGGCATTTGAAGAAGAAGTAATGCTGTCAGGATTCGGCGCGGCTCCTGTAAAAAGTGAAGGTTCGGGCGTATCATTCGATGATGCGAACGAAGCATACACTGCTCGTTACAACCACGAGACAGTGGCTATGGCCTTCTCAATCACTGAAGAAGCTGTGGAAGACAATCTGTACGATCGTCTAGCTTCACGCTATACTCGTGCACTTGCACGTTCTATGGCACACACCAAGCAGGTTAAAGCTGCATCAATTCTGAACAACGCATTCTCTGCTGGCGCATTTGCTGGCGGTGACGGTGTTGCTCTTTGTGATGCGTCACACCCGCTGACATCAGGTGGCACATTCGCCAACGAACCATCAACTGCTGCTGATTTGAATGAAACTTCTTTGGAAGACGCTCTGATTAGCATTGCTGGTTTCGTTGATGAGCGTGGCCTAATCATCGCTCTTCGCGGCACGAAGCTAATCATTCCACGTCAGCTTCAGTTCGTTGCGGAACGTCTGATGGTTTCCAACCTTCGTGTTGGTACAGCAGACAACGATGTAAACGCACTCAAGTCAATGGGCATGTTGCCTGAAGGCTACGTTGTCAACGACTACTTGGTTGATACTGATGCGTTCTTCATCAAGACAGATGCACCAAACGGCCTCAAGCACTTTGAGCGTACTGCACTGTCAACAGCAATGGACCCAGACTTCGACACTGGTAACATGCGCTTCAAGGCTCGTGAGCGTTACAGCTTTGGATTCTCTGACCCACGTTGTATCTTCGGTTCACCCGGCGCAGCGTAAAGTTAGAAACATCTTTTTTAAAGGGCGGGTATTCACTCGCCCTTTTTTATTGTATACTTAGGTATCCCTGACAGCCGCATGGTGTGGCTGACACTAGCCGAGACAGGAGATAAAATTGGCTAATACTACATTTAACGGTCCCGTCCGTTCAGAAAACGGATTCAAGACAATCATTAAGAACTCCACAACTGGTGCTCTTACTAATGAAATGACCTTGTCTACCTATAGCACTTCAATAACAATCGCGGCATCTGGCACATCTTTTAAAGAGGCTGCTATTGGAATGCCTGCTCATTTCATTCCAATGGGCGTAGCTGTTACCGTAACAACTGCGGCGGCGAACAGTGTGACATTGGACGATATTGGCACAGACGCAGACCCAGATGGTTTTGTTGACGGAGCCTCTGGAATTGATTTAGATGCAACAGGATTTAAAGGTTTCTATTTTTGTAATGGAGTCTTGGGTATGTCTGGTGGCACAACAGGTCCAGCAGTTAGCGCAACTGGTGCGGCAGATGAGATTGAGATTGCAATTTCTGGTGCAGCAGGTGGTAGCGGTTCTGTGGTCGCATTGAAATTCTTCGGCATTTCATCTAGCGCATCTACAGCCTAATAGGAGGCTGATATGGCTGCTTCTATTACAGCAAAAACTGCTACAGCTACAGGCACATTGCTTGGTGGTCGAACCCGCTTAAAAGCGTTTGTGGTTCGTTCTGCTGGTAGTGGGTCTCCTGCGGCAGTTTTCAAAACTGGTGGCTCTGGTGGCACAACACTTTTAACTATGACATTTGTAGCAGGTGACGACACTCAAATAACTATTCCTGACCACGGAATAATATTTGATGACGGATGCCATGTTACATTGACAAACGTAGACGCGATAACTGCTTTCTTTGGGTAGTCTCATGGCTCGTAAAAAAAGTAAAATGCCGCCCCGTAATAAGAAAAACTTTCGTCCAACGAAAGCAGGGGCAGGCATGACCAAGGCTGGCGTGGCAGCGTATCGTCGCGCCAATCCTGGTTCTAAGTTAAAGACAGCCGTAACAGGTAAAGTTAAAAAGGGTAGCAAGGACGCTAAGAGACGTAAGTCTTTCTGCGCTAGAAGTGCTGGTCAGATGAAAAAGTTCCCAAAAGCAGCCAAAGATCCAAACAGCAGATTGAGGCAAGCGAGGCGGAGATGGAAGTGTTAAACGTGAACAGTTTTATTGGCGGCGCAACGCTCGGCTTCATCGGCTGGATAGCTTTTACTGTGGTTGATTTGAAGACCGAGACTGCTGTCATAGCGGTAAAGGTGGATCAGAACCATAAGATGCTGGCTGAACTTTGGGATTATTACTTACAAGAAAGGGTCAATGATGGCAATCTCGCGTGGGTCACTCGCAAGCCAGATATCCAAACCACCGCAAAAACGCAAGTGGAGTAAGAAACGCAAAGCAAAGATAAACTGTAAGCGTCCGCGTGGGTTTAGCGAAAGAGCACACTGTGCAGGTAGGAAGAAAAAGAAATGAGTAAGAAAGATGCATGCTATCACAAGGTTAAGGCAAGATATAAGGTTTTCCCGTCGGCGTATGCAAGCGGGGCCATCGCCAAGTGCAGAAAAGTCGGTGCTTCCAATTGGGGCAACTCAGCAAAGAAAGCGCATGGTGGCATACACGACCAGAAGCCCAAGCGCGCCTTCAGAGGAAAAGCCGTCAAAGGGACAGCAGTGGCGCGTGGATGTGGTGCTATAATGAAGGGTAGACGTAAAAGAACAAAGGGGGCGGTAACGCAGTCATAGATGGATCCTGTTACATTAATCGCCACCGCCACAGCTTCATACCAGGCGATTAAAAAAGGATTCGCCCTCGGCAAAGAAGTGACATCAATGTCAAAAGACATTGGTAAACTTATGGGTGCCATAGGTGAAATTAAAGAGGGGCATGAGAAGGCAAAGGGCAGACGGTTTGGCAGTGTAGAGGAAGAAGCTTTACACACCTATGCTGCAAAAAAGAAGGCAGAAAAGATGGAAGCAGAGCTTCGTAACTTCTTGGTTGCCAATTATGGGTTTAATGCTTGGAGAGATGTGTTAAAGGTACAAGGTGAGTTACGAAAAGAACGACAGGCAAAGAAAAGAAAACGGGAGCGTTTGATAGAAGCAGTTATGGAGTGGACGTTAGTGTCAATTATAATTGCTATGTTAGTTGGGTTAGGAATATTCATAATTGTAAGTATTAGAGGCTGATGGGAAGAATATGGCTGTTAGAAAAACAAAAGCTGGTCTTGCTCTCAAACGGTGGTTCAAAGAAGACTGGAAGGACGTTCGCACGGGGAAAGCCTGTGGCAGACGCAAAGGTGAAAAACGGGGTACTCCATATTGTCGCCCCAGCAAAAGGATTTCTAGTAAAACACCCAAGACAACCAAAGAGATGACGGCTACAGAAAAACGTAGTAGGATAGCACAGAAGAAACGAATAGGTCAGCCTGCTGGTAAGCCACGTCGTGTTAAGTCACTAAGAAGGAAGAAGAAGTAATGGCACTAAAAGATATACCCCCTGACAATAAAGGACTTCCAAAACTGCCTACAGATGTCCGAAACAAAATGGGTTTTAAGAAAAAAGGCGGCACCGTAAAAGCAAAAAAAGGTAAGTTTATGTGTGCACCGCGCAAGTTAGAAGCTGGTGCAATGGAAATGCCGAAAAGAAATGGACGTAAAAGAGGAGCTTGAACAGTGGATTGTTGAGGAACTTAGTGTTCCTGACCCAGATTTAAACAACATCTGGCCCTGTCCATACGCAAAGAAAGCTTGGTTTGAGAACCAAGTAAAGGTAATCGAAACAGAAGATGACTTCTGGGACGTTGTAAACGAAGAGGTTGATAATTTTAATGACGACCATGAGGTTGTCATTGTGGCACAGCAAGAACCGTTTTGTGAGTATGAAGACCTTGAAATCTCATGCATGGCACTAAACAAATGGTTTGCGCAAAAAGGGATGAACATCTGGTTATTGTCGTTTCAACACGACATAACTATGGTGTTTATACAACGGTTGTCAAAACTTGATGATGCAAGTGCAAAGCTGCTGAAAAAAGGTTATTATGACAACTATGATGATGATGACTTTGACAACCTGATAGCCGAGCGTTCGGCAAGGAGACTACAAGATGCCCATAAGAATAAGACAGAAAATGATAAAAGGTCGTAACGACACCACAAAGCGTAAGCCAAAAAAAATGAGAATGATGCGTGGTGGTGCAGCTAAAAAGAAGATGATGCGTGGCGGCGGCAGCATGATGATGAAAAAACCTGTCATGGCTAAAAAAGGAAAGGCCATGAGAAAGAAGAAGTAAATGGCAACTTCAGGTTCAACAGACTTCGACCTCGACGTAGCTGAGATAATCGAAGAAGCATATGAGCGGTGTGGACTTGAGGTTCGCACCGGATATGATGCCAAAACAGCACGTCGTTCTATGAACCTGATGTTTGCTGACTGGGCTAATCGTGGTCTTAACTTGTGGACAGTGAAGCAGGCAACGCAAGCTTTAACACAGGGCACGGCTACTTACACTCTTGATGCTAACCACACAGACATTCTTGAAGTGTCTTTACGTCGTAGCGGAGTAGACCAAGAACTTACACGGATGTCTCGTGGTGAGTATTTAGGCATACCCAACAAAACAACTCAGGGTAAACCTAGTCAGTTTTATTATAATAGACAGAGTGCCCCGCAGATTACTTTGTGGGCCACTCCAGAAAACTCAACCGACACGCTTGTATATTATTATGTAAAGCGAATTGAAGATGTGGATACGTTAGCAAACACAACTGACGCACCGTTTCGATTTTTACCTTGCATGGTTGCAGGACTGTCGTACTACTTGTCAATCAAAAGAGCACCAGATCGAGTACAACTTTTGAAGTCTGTGTATGAAGAAGAGTTCCAACGCGCAGCGGATGAGGATGAAGATAGAGTACCGTTAAAGTTACAGCCTAGTATTTCTTATCTTCGGGTAAACTAATGGCTAGATACGCATCTGGAAAATATGCTTACGGTATATCAGACCGTTCTGGTTTTCGTTATCGTCTTGCTGACATGGTAACGGAATGGAATGGTCTTAAAGTAGGTCCAGATGAGTATGAGCCAAAGCACCCACAGTTAGAACCCATATCCCCTGGTTCAGACCCACAGGCACTTTTTGAACCTAGACCAGACACAAGTACAGAGGTGGCTGGTCAAAGACTTTTAATAAAGAATCCATTTCAATCAGGTTCTTCGGGTTCTGCGGTAATTACGGTGTTTGAACCTTCTCATGGTCGCAGCACATCAGATGCTGTTGTTTTTCGTAAAGTGGAGGCGTTTGATGGATTTTCAGAAGCTAGTCTTGAAAAAGCTACAGGGTATACAATCACGGTTGTCGATGCTAATTCGTACACAATCACCATCACCGGAGGTGAAACAGCAACAATCGGTAACGCACGAGGCGGCGGTGACAATGCGACCTCTGGGCCGGGGACAGCAACACCATCAACAGCATCGACCTTTGATGCAACAAATGTTACACTCGATTCGGCAACTAAGACTTTTGACGAGGGCTAAATGGCTAAACAAACAGTAGGAATCGGATCAAGCGCAAATGATGGCACAGGTGATACCCTTCGTGTCGGAGCGGATAAGATAAACGACAACTTCAACGAAATCTACAATGCGTTGGGTAACGGTACGACTTTAACTGATCTCATCGACACAAATGGTCTTATTGATGTTAGCACTGGCGCAAACAAAATTGTTTTTTACTATGCTGCCCTGACTGATTTGCCCAGCGCATCAACTTATCATGGTGCAATTGCTCACGTTCATGCAAATGGTGGTATGTATTTTGCCCACGGTGGTAATTGGATAAGACTAAATGATGAGGTTAGCGGTCCTACAACTAAGTACACAACAACAGCAGCTACAGGATCTGCCTATACCTTTTCTGGTCCAGGTGCTACTGCTGGTAACAATCCTAACTTTACCTTTTACAAAGGTCATACTTACTTAATTGACAATACTTCTTACGTCGGTAGTCATCCTTTGCAGATACGAACATCTGCTGGAGGGTCTGCTTTTACGACAGGAGTTACGGATAATTACAACAGCACCACCGGGTTGACTCAATTCATTGTGCCACATGAGCCTAGTGATACTTCGTTGGTGTATCAGTGCACTGTTCACGGCAGCATGGTTGGAAACATAACAATAGTATAGTGAGCAGGTAACATGTCATTTACATACGCACAACTCAAACAAGCTATCCAAGATTTTGCAGAAAACACTGAAACATCTTTTGTTACAAATCTACCTGTGTTCATTCGTGGCGCAGAAGATCGTATCTTTACACTTGTTGACCTTGAGTTGTTCCGTAAAAACGCCACGTCTGCTTTAACAAATGCTGACCCTTTTTTGTCTGTGCCATCAGACTATCTTGCACCGTTTTCTTTGCAAATAACAACGGCGTCAAACAAAGTATTTCTAGACTTTAAAGATGTTAATTTTGTCCAGCAGTATTCTATAGACACAGGCGCGAATGCCAGACCAAAATACTACAGCATTTATGATGTGGATAATTTTGTTGTCAGTCCTACTCCAGACAGCAATTACACAGTAGAGCTTCACTATTACTATAGACCTGCCAGTATTACCGCTGGCGCAGATTCTGCAACATCGTGGTTGAGCGACAACGCCCCTAACGCTCTTCTTTACGGCTCACTTGTGGAAGCGTATACTTACATGAAAGGTGAGCAGGATATGATGCAACTGTACGAACAAAGGTTCGCGCAGGAGATTCAGCGTTTGAAGGATTTGGCAGAAGCCAGAGAAAACTCAGATGCGAATCGTAGGGGCTTACCTAATAAGCCAAGGACTTAGGAGTAACAAATGGCAACAAGTAACGCAGCAACCACTTACCTTGAGAATAAAATACTTAGTTTTATTTTCAAGAATAATGCTGGTTCATTCGCAACACCAGGCGACAGTATATATGTTGGCTTGGCAACAGCGGTCTCTGACGCAGAGGCTGGTTCTTTAACTGAGGCGACCTTTGGGTCTTATGCAAGGCAGCAGGTTACAGCGGCAAACTGGACATTAGCTTCTGCTAGTACAAATCAACAGACAGTTGTAAATGCAGCAAACATTGAGTTTCCAGCATCAACTGGAACCAGTAATACTGTGACTCACGCATTTCTTGTAGATGCGGCCTCAAGCGGTAACATTTTATTTGTTGGTGCATTGGACGCAAGCAAGACTATTGCTACGGGAGATATCTTCCGTATCAACGCTGGGAATCTTACAATAGAGTTGAAGTAATGGCTCTTGTTCTGAAAGACCGAATTAAAGAGACTACGACTACCACTGGCACAGGCACATATACGCTTGCTGGTGCGCTAACTGGTTTTGAGGCTTTCAGTCAGATAGGTAATTCAAATACTACATACTATTGTTGCACAGACGGAACCGACTTTGAGATAGGTATTGGCACCTATACTGCATCTGGTACAACCTTGGCCCGTACTACAATATTGCAGTCTAGCAATTCTGATGCCGCTGTTAACTGGACATCAGGCACTCGCACTATCTT
>CENW01020355.1_pt1 | contig 22392 bp, 21 predicted proteins | sample 530241 | NCBI WGS metagenome assembly CENW01 (sample SAMEA2619818, study PRJEB7988) | marine metagenome | isolation source: saline water (ENVO:00002010), including | reverse complement strand
ATTGAGCTAGGTTCGGGTGTGGTAATATTAATCCTCAACTCAACGCTTTACTCCGCCTTTGGATTTTCAATGTTATTGCTAGTCTTCATATGGGGCTTGACCGCTTTATTGTTTTCAAAAGTTCATTCATCTCTTTTAAAGGGGTACGACGAAGTTTCTATAGATAAACTTATTAATTTCAATTGGATTAGAACAATTTCATGGACAGTTAGATTAATTTTTTTGATGAAACTATTTTAATTATAGCGAAGTTGAAATATCATAAATTCTACTTATAGTATATGAAAAATTTTAAGCTACAGATTTACACAGTCATCGTTTTGTCAGGAATTATCATGGTGTTTATGGTTGATGGAATTCAAGATGAAGAATCTATAGCGAATACTCCATCTACAGCAGATCAAATTTTTGCATCTACTTCCAGCCAAATCCAAGACCCTTTTAATTCTATCCCTCCAAATTGGTCACGAGTCGAGCCAAAATCGTCTATGCGTTTAGCTGAATATTTGGTCGAAACCACAAAAGGCAGTTATAGTGTAATTGTTTTTAAAAATATTGGTGGAAACCAAGATCAGAATATCGAACGATGGTTTAGCCAGTTTAGCGGAGAACGCATCCCAGAACTCAAACAACACTCAGAAAGTATGGATATTCGCGAAAGCCAGCTTACTTTTGTTCAAACATCTGGAACGTTTAATGGCGGTATGGGACAAAGTGAGCCCATGGACAGAGCTGGTCTGCTTGGTTTCATTATTAATTCAGATAATGATGTGTACTACTTCAAAGCAGTTGCTGCTGCTGATATAATCATAGATGGAAAACGAGATTTTGTTCAAACAATCCTTAGCCTGCCTCTGTTTTGATTTTTTTGTATGAAACATAGCGATCAAGACATCTATTTTATGTTAATGTCTATCGAAGAGGCATTAAAAGGTGGTAGCGCGGTTTTTCCTAATCCCAGAGTTGGGTGTGTAATTGTTAAGGACGGTAATGTGGTTTCAACTGGCTTTCATGAGAAGTATGGCTCTCAACATGCTGAAGTGATGGCAATTAAAAATTTAGGACCAGATGTGGTTGATGCAACTCTTTATGTTACGCTCGAACCATGCAATCATCATGGCAAGACACCTCCCTGCGCATCCATTATTGACAGCGGTCAGATTAAAAGGGTTGTCATCGGATCAAAAGATCCTAATTCTCAAATCCAAAATGGAATCGATGCTCTGCGCGAAAAAGGAATCGATGTTGACGTAGGTGTCGGTGAAGATCAAGTCCGCTCAATTAACCCTAGATTTTTTACTTTCCACGAACAAAAAAGACCTTATATTATTTTAAAATACGCAGCATCACTTGATGGATTTATAGCAGAGCCTGACGGAAAATCAAAATGGATTACCTCACCAAGTTCCAGAAAATCAGCTCAAGCACTGAGGTCAACGTGTGATGCAATTTTAGTTGGCAGGGGAACCATTGAAAAAGACGATCCAAGTTTAACTTCACATGGGCTTGGTAAAGATCCAGTTAAAGTAATATTAGATCCGTCAAATAAAATAACTAAAAAATATTCTGCCTTGGATAAACAAACCATGCATTTTACAAGCGAACTCAAATCAAATTCACCAACAGAGAATATTGATATCGTTTTAAATAAACTCTATCAAATGAATATTCAATCTTTGCTTGTTGAGGGTGGCGCGGTTACCATATCGCATTTTATTGAGTCAAATGTGTTCGATGAAATACACGCTTACTATGCTCCTAAGCTTTTAGGAAAAGGCAAAAGTATATTTAATGGAAAAAAAGAAATATCTGAATTGTTAAATTTGACCATTGTTAATACTGAAATTTTTGATAATGATTTTAAAATTACCTACAAACGGGATTGATTTTGTTTACTGGGCTAGTTGAAGAAACAGGGGCTATTCTTGATTTAAAAAAATTTAATGATGGTCTTGAGTGCACCATTCAGGGCAAACTCATTATACAAGATCTTAAAACCAACGATAGTGTGTCATGTTCTGGAATTTGCTTAACCGCAACAGAAGTGAACAATAATTCGTTTAAAGTCCAATTGGTAAATGAGACCTTAATGAGAACGACTGCAAAATATTGGGCCAAGTCCACTATATTAAATTTGGAAAGAGCCCTTTTGCCCTCAACCAGGTTGGGTGGTCACATAGTACAAGGACATGTTGACACCGTTACAACAATTAAAAACATAGAACGCCTGGATGAATCAGCAATCTTTACTTTTGGAATTGACGCTGTGAACAGAAAATATCTGGTTGAAAAAGGTTCCGTATGCTTAGATGGGATTAGCCTCACAATCGCATCAATAGATGAGACTCAGTTTACCATTGCTTTAATTCCGCATACATTAGGGGTAACCTCATGGAGAAATAGTAATGTTGGAGATAAAGTAAACCTAGAAGTTGATATTATGGCAAAATATATTGAAAATATGATGAGCAAAAAATGAAGTTTAATTCAATCACCTCAGCCATAGAAGATATCAAAAACGGTAAATGCATTATTGTTGTTGATAATGAAGATCGTGAAAATGAAGGTGACCTTGTAGCCGCTTCAGAACTCTGCACTCCAGATATGATAAATTTTATGGCTAAAGAAGGTCGGGGTTTGATTTGCGTTTCTATTGAAAAAAATCGTGCTAGGAAGTTGAATCTTGAACCAATGGAAAGAAAAAATTCCAGCCTTCATGAAACAAACTTTACCATAAGCGTTGACGCTAATAAAAACACTACCACGGGAATTTCAGCTTTTGATAGATCTGAAACAGTTCGTGCACTAATTGATAGCTCAACAAAGTCAAGTGATTTAGCCAGACCAGGCCATATTTTTCCAATTGTAGGAAAGGAAGGCGGGGTATTGAGAAGAGCTGGTCATACCGAAGCGAGTATAGATTTATCATTACTAGCAGGGCTTAGACCCAGCGGTGTAATATGTGAAATAATGGCTGATGATGGGTCTATGGCTCGCGGTAAAGAACTACATCGCTTTGCTTCTAAACACAATCTTAAGATCATATCGATTGAAGATCTAATTCGTTACAGAAGAAAAAATGATCAATTAGTAAGTAAAATTGAAGAAATTTCTTTACCGACCGATTATGGTGATTTTAAACTTCACCTTTTTGAAGATGTATTTGGCAATGATTCTCATCTTGCATTAACAATGGGCAAGATAACTAAAAACAGCCCGACGCTAGTTCGGGTCCATTCAGAATGTCTAACAGGTGATGTCTTTCATTCGTTTCGTTGCGATTGCGGGGATCAACTCGACAATGCATTAAAGCAAATCAGTCAAAATAAATCTGGCATATTAGTTTACTTGAGACAAGAAGGAAGAGGAATTGGATTGGAGCATAAAATTAAAGCTTATAAGCTTCAAGAAAATGGAATGGATACGGTGGAGGCAAACAACGAACTTGGATTTTCTGCAGATTTAAGAGATTATGGAGTTGGAGCTCAAATTTTAAAAAATCTTGGCGCCAAGCAGCTAGTGATTATGACAAATAATCCTAAAAAATTGATTGGTCTTGAAGGGCACGGATTGAAAATAGTTGATAGAAAACCTATTGAAATTGAGCCCAATGAAAAAAATAGAAAATACCTTGAGACCAAAAAAAATAAATTAGGGCATTTGCTGGACTTATGATTGCAATTGTAAAAAGCAGTTTTAACTCAAAAGTAACAGATGGGCTTTACAAAGGATGTGTTGCTGCTCTGAATCAAAATGGGTTTTCAGATGGAAAGATAGAAACACATATCGTACCAGGAGCTTTTGAAATACCGTATCAAACTAAAAATCTGCTTTCAAATAAACATAGCTCATATCAGGCCATAATTACCTTGGGATGTGTCATAAAAGGAGAAACCGATCATTATGATTATATTGCTGACGCTGTAACAAAAGGAATCATGGATGTTTCAATTCATTCGCAGATTCCGATTCTTTACGGCGTTTTAACATGTCAAAATTCAAAACTTGCCTACGCAAGATCCAGTGAAAATTTGAAAAAAAATAAAGGGTATGAAGTTGCCATGGCAGCCCTAGAAATGATTAAATAAAATGAGGAAATAATGGACAAAGAAAAAATAATTGAAAAACTGACTCAAATTTTTGATTTAGAACTATCAGGTGTTATAAGATATACACATTATTCTTTAATGATTTTCGGTCACAATCGATTACCATTGGTTGATTTTTTTAAGGCTCAAGCTACTGAATCCTTAGAACACGCCAATCTTGCAGGTGAACATATCACGGGCTTAGGTGGTCACCCTCCACTTAACCTTACTAATATCAAAGAAACCTTTAAGCATGATACAAGAGAAATTCTTTCGGAGAGTCTAGAGCATGAAAAACTGGCAATAAAACACTACTATGAATTACTGGAGCTCATTGGAAATCAATCAGTATATCTTGAAGAATATGCTAGAGGAATGATTGGGCAAGAGGAGCTTCATGCCCTTGAAGTTGAAAAAATGTTGAAAGAAAACTGAATAGTTTTTATAAACTAATCCAAAATTTTATTACCTAAAGAATCCCACCTTGTTGAATCAATTAGTATTCCGTTTCTGAAAACGTTGTGTTGTTTCAGCTTACCATTAAAATAGAATTCTTTTTTGTAATCAAAAAGAGTGTCTGATTTAACAATCTCCTCAGATTTGATCTTCCCATTGTCATGCCAACATTTTTGCAACCCATTGCGTTTGCCATATTTATACTGATGGATACATTTTATCATTCCATTCTCGTACCACTGTTTCCATGTTCCAGTTTTAAAACCTGCTATAACATATCCATTTAGCATACGGGTTGATCCATAGTATGTATATACATTTCCATTTACAATCCTTAAGCTTTGTTTCTCAAACCATCTATCATCCAAATCTCTATTTGATCCGAAGAAAATTTCATTTGATAAATATTCTTTCTGTCCAAAAATAATTCCTAACGACATTAGTAATGCAAAGTTAGATTTTAAACAGTTTGACATTTTTTGGTTAGGGATAGTTGTTTAATCTACGCAATAGGCTAATCAACAACCTCGATACAGTAAAGACCGCTGTTCATATCTGATAAGAAGATATAATCCTTATAGGGTTGAGCTCCCCATACCATCGGCGCATTTGGAATTATTCCATCTCTATGTTGAGGTAAATAATAGCCAATTTCCCTCTCCTGCTTGTAGAGATCACCCAGAAGCTCACCTGAAATATCAAGGATTCTAATACCTCCCTGATAAAAAGCGGCTAACAACATATCGCCATGAACCCACTGGTTGTGACTTCCAGCCTCTGGTACAATATATGCTGCATCCTCAACCGGATTATCGGGGTCACTAAAATTTATAAAGTGAAACCCACCACGAGGTTGAGAGGGTTTGTTATTGATAAGGTTTTCCAATCCATTTGGGAATACCTCATCTCCCATAACAATATAAAAATTGCCTGTTGACTGGCTTGAGAACGGGAAGGCTGAATGATTTCTACCTTTAAAATCTGGAAAAGAAGCGAGCTGGATAGGGTTTGATGGACTTCCATTACCTGCTTTTAGAAGCAAAGGATTAAAACCAATATCAGTACTCTCTTTCTCATTCGAAGTGTTTCCTCCGATATCAACAGCTACAATTCCATCTCTCCAGTTTGATGAATAAGCAATTCCATTTTCAATCCAAACATCATGTATAGCGTGTCCTGCAGTATTCAACTCAAAGACACCTACTCTAAAGGGATTTTTAGGGTCCTCAATATTTATGATGTCATATTTTCGCCCATTATTCACGGCGTAGACATGATTCTTATAAATAAATGTATTGTGAACGCCACCAGTCATATCATCGTTAAATGTTGACAGAATTTTTACATTAAATGGATCTGAAACATCAAGTATTACAAAGCCATTTTTTCTATTGGATGCTCCTTCGCGAGTTATGACCCCTATTCGTCCATCCTCTGAAACTTTCACATCATTGACATTTCGCGCATCCACCTTTACGGTGTCTATGATTATCATGTTTTTAGGATCGGTAACGTCCCAAAAATAAGCTTCTCCATCACCAAAAATACTTCCTGTAGCCGCGAAGTCTTTTCCACTGTATTTGCCTATTCCTGGCCATACCCACAAATCTCCAGATTTCACATTTGATACAAGACCATGACCGACCAAACGAAGTTCTTTTTTTACATTTCTAGAAATAACATTTACTTTTTTTTGTGATGAATAATTTCCTGATGATACAACTAATGTATAAAGCCCTGGAGTTTCAGCAACAAATCTTCCGTCTTCTGAAATGTATGCTGACGCTGGAAGCCCATACTCACCATATCCTGCTTTTCCAAAATAGGCATAATTTAAAGGAGCGTCCTCAACTAAGTTACCGTTGTTCGCTAAAGCTTTAGCATTTATATGAAGTACATCTCCAGTACGAATTTCAGTTTCCTGAAAATTAATAGAAATACGTCTAACGGGATTATTAACAATCCTTATTTTAAAAGTTTCTGAAATTTTTTCAGCCTTTACCGAAACCTTTACTGTTCCAGTTTTTTTGGCCTCAAAGGTCTTAAAACTATCAACTGTTCCTTTTTTCACATCCGATGACGTTATTGAAAAATCAACATCCTCTCTTTCGTTATTTGAGGCATCAATTATCTTAAATTTTAATGGTACAAAAGTACCTACATAAACTTTCGGAGGAATTGCTGAAATATCAATCTTGTTTACCGGGGGCTTAGGTACTCTTACGATCATCTCGCCAGTAGCCCCACGAGCACCACGAACTTTTAATTTTAACGTTCCAGACCTGTTAGGCTTTATCGATACCGTAGCTTTTCCAGTCTCATCGCTAACTCTCGGTGAAATAGACAAGCTGGTTCCAGGCCAATCAGGTGTGGGTCCAACTCCTGGATCGTGCGCAGAGTACATTGAAAAACTAGACTTCACAAGGTTTTGTTGTTTGTCAAGAAGTCTCACAGTGACTTGTTTTGTTTCACCTAGCTGAATTTGAAGCTCAGGTGGTTCAAAAGTAAATCGGAACTCTTCTTGAGCCAATCCAATCGTAAAAGTAAAAATGCTTAACAAAATAAATCTTATTTTCATTTTTATTCTCCTTAAATAATTCACTTAATAATTGATGTTCCAGCAGAACCGCTTATCGCTCCTAACACTCCAGCAATAGAGGTTATAACAACTTTTTCACCATGATGATTTAGAAAGTATAGGGCTGACTCGATTTTAGGTCCCATGCTTCCTGCTTGAAAATGACCCTCATTTAAATATTTTTTTGCCTGGTCAATGGTCATTTCAAATAACGGTTTTTCATTAGGCTTACCAAAATTCAAACACACCTGATCTAGATCAGTTATGATCCATAGTTCGTTAGCTTTTATGACTCTTCCAAGCAAAGCTGCTGATAAGTCTTTATCAACAACTGCGTTCAAGCCTTCAAGTTTTCGATCGTCATTCCAAAAAGTGGGTATACCTCCACCCCCCGATGCGATTACAATTGTACCGCTGTCCACTAGTGTTTGAATAGATCTTCCATGTTCAATGAATTGAGGCATTGGGCTTGGCACAACCTGTCTCCAGCTACCAGGCTCTTGTTCTTTTACAGTCCAATTGAATTGACGCGCGAGGGATTGAGCTTCTACCTTATCGTATCTTCGACCTATGAATTTTTGAGGATCGTTTATTGTAGGATCGTTTTTGTCCACGATTGTTTGAGTAATTAAGGTAACCACTTCACGATCAATTTTTTTTTGTTTCAAAACATTTTGCAAGGACTGCTGAATCATATATCCAATGGATCCTTGAGTTTCTGCAACGCAAACCCCTAAAGGTAATGGGGGAATTATTTCGTGCGTAAGCTCCATGCGATAAAGTTCATCACCTACTTGAGGGCCATTTCCATGAGTTAGGCAAATATTATATTCTAGATCTACAAAATGCATAATGTTGTCAATGCTTTCACGAGTATGCGCAAACTGCTGATATATTGTACCCGCTTCCTCTTTTGGTGAAAGTGCATTACCGCCTAGGGCAATAATTATAGATTTATTCATGTTTGAACGGAGCCAATCGAGCCATTATTAGATCTCGATTCATATTTCTTCAAAACTTTATCAAGTGCAACCTCCATATCAATATCAACGGAGTTTGATAGGGCAATTAGAGAAAATATTGTATCACCGATCTCTTCTTCTAGTCGCTCACTATTCTCAATGGTTTTTTTACCGTAATTAGAGTTTAATAAAATTTCTTTTGCCAATTCACCAAGCTCAGAAACTACATCTAAAAATCTGGCCTCAACAGATTTAGAAAGATTATGCTGTTCACAAAAATTTTCGACTTTGTCTTGCAAGTGGCGCATTTAAGTCAACCTTTCAGCCTATACAACAAGAGTCTATAGGTTTTCATCCTATTGAACATTTCTGATGTAAGATTTCCTGAAAAATAGATTTCATTGATTTTTGCTAGCTGTTTTCGAAATACCCATCGAAATATCTTCATTGTTTTGGTGAAGTTGCTTTCCATATACCTACCAGATAACGAGCTAATGGGTATAGCAACGTCGCTTAACATATCATTAATTAAATCCATTGTTTTAGCGGTTTCTTTGGTAATGTCTTTATTAATTATTTCTTCAAAAGGATAATCCTTCAGAGCGTTTTGAAACCAATCCCAACCATGTCCACCACCCAATGGACGCCTTCCAGTTCCAGGCTGTCTAAAGAAATCGCAAATTAAAAGATGGTTATTTGTCTTTAAAGCTTCAATGCTTTTTTCCAATGCTTGATTAACTTGAACATACTGAAAGCTCTCGCTAAAAATTACCAGATCATATTTTTGTGTGAGTTCAAGATCTTGGCAGGTGGTTCTAAAAACCTTTACCTCATCTCCTAGCTTTTCTTCAATGGCATCAGCTAAATATTCGCTTGGAGAAACGCAATGGACCTTATATCCTTCTTTGACAAGTTTTTCGGCTAGCCCACCTGATCCACTACCAACATCTAAAATTGTTTCAACATTTTTAGGAATCGCATCAAGGATCAACTCTGAGTGAAAATCTTGAGCTTTTCTTAGATTTTCAGGAATGATCTCCAATTCCTCTGGCCAGTATCCGTAATGCAAATGTTCTGTTTTGTAAAGAAATCTGCTGATAACTAAGCCAATTTCAAGACCAACCTCTTTCGAGCTTACTTTTTCATTTTTATTCATGTGATTTTCAATCTTTATATTTTTGAATCCAGTAGAGTATATGATCAATTATGGTAACTATTTGACCATTAAATAATTTTTTCCATTAAATATATTATAGATCACAGCGCTTATCAATTGAATATATGACCAAAAAGCCAATGCCTGATTTTTGGCAAATTGGCCTATCGAAAAATTTGTGATATTTTATTCATCATTTGGCTTATCAATCATACTGCTCGAGCCATTTCAAAGCTTCTACTACGGACATTACATAGTCTTGAGGTGAGTGATTTCCTTTTTCCAGCAACATAAGTTCTGCATTAACTCCCTTAGATTTAACTGAATCATAAAGGTTTTGGCTTTGTTCATAGGGTACAACTTCATCTTCTTTGCTATGAATCAGAAAAATATCTCCGCTGATGTTTGCATTCATGAGTGAATTTGAAGCAATAGCTTCTTTGTAGTTATCAAAGATCGGAAGAGTGTCGTAATTGTTTAGAAAATCAGCGGTGAATAATTGCTCAGTATACCTCGTTAGCTTTTGGTCGATATAGGTTGCACTGTACTCACCATTAAATAAATCGTCTAATCTTTCAACGTAAGGTGAGCGAATTATTTTATCAATCACATTTAAATTGTACGTTTTGTTTAGCACATAGGAATGATAGATAGCCCATGCAGGGGTTTCTATTATTTCAGGGTATTTAAAGTCTTCCTCTCTTTTAAGGTCAAAATATCCTGCAATCACTACGCTGGCATCAATGTCAAAATCTCGGGGCCTTTTAGATAGTTCTTCGTGCATTGCAATCGAATTATAACCTCCGTTTGAATAGCCTATCAAAAATAAGTTCTCATTCAATGTAATATCATTTTCGCATGCAAATTCTTTTACACCCTCAGCCATATCTAAAAGAACTTTTCCATTAGTCTTTTGATAGACTGGGTAGAAAGGATAGTCTGAGTTGCCTAAACCTAGATAATCAGGCTGTATAACCGCATATCCAATACTTGCGCCAAAAACTCCTAAATAGCCCAATGCTGGTAAAAAAGAAGCGACATCGCTTTTTTGTATAGTAAGTCCGTGCTGTCCCGATACCAAGGATAGCGATTCTTTTCCAGTGTTTAAAGGAATGTAAATAGCACCTGATGCGATTGCCTCTTTTCCATTTGGATCTGTTGTCTTGTAGGTCACAGAATAAATCTGAATATCGTAAGATATTTCAAAATCGTCAGGAAGTCCATAGCTAGGTTTTAGACCTTCAATATAATCAACAGTCATTTCACCTTTTTCAACAATCGAAATAAAATCTCCATTTACAGGTTCTGGGCAACTCTCTTGAGCAACCTCATCGCATGATAGGAACACTAAAAATAAAATCTGAAAAGATATCTTGCAAAAAGACAGTGTTGGGATTTTCATTATTAACCTTTTTTAATTAAATGGAAATTTACCAAAATAGGATAATTGTTTTGCTTTGTTTTTATTGGTATTCTTTAGTGCAATTTTACTATCAAATTTAAATAAATTATTAACTCACCTAGGTTTTAAGTAATGTCAAGCTGTCCCAATATTGGTGGAAACCAAATTAACTATCGAAAAAAATCTGGATACGCAAGCCTTTTGATTACAACACTCTCAATTATCTTTATTATGTTAAATGATTTTGGTTTATGGAAAGTATTAATTTTTATCCCCTCAATAGTCATGGCTATTTCTTTACTAGAAGCATATAACAAAACTTGTATTGTGTACTCAACCATTGGTATTAAGCACATGGGAACAAAATATGAGCGAGAACGGGACGAACAGTTTCTGTTAGCCCAGCGAAAAAAATCTCTTACGATCGTATTCAACGGTTTAATTATAGCTTCAGCTATTACTGCGATGGTTTACTATTTTGTTTAGACAAAGCAGTTATTTATTCATATTTCACTTATTACTATTGATTGGTTGTACAAAAGAACTGCAAAATATACCAAGCTCTCAAACTGGCAGCAGATTCCCAAGAATTGTCAAGAATAATTCAAGTGAAATAACGGCTAGTTGGTTTGAGCAAACTGATAGTTTAAAATGGTCTGTCGTGGGCTCTGTCTTAAAAAATAATTCATGGGCAAAACCCTTTCAGATATCAACTGGTACCTCGTTTTTTATAAATTGGGCTGATTTTCCTTCATTAAATAAAATTAGCAATAATACCTTGGTTTCGCATTGGTTGAAAAAATCTGGGTCTGGTACTTATGACTACGACATTCATTTATCCTTTTCTTATGACAATGGACAAACCTGGACTAAATCTCAGATTCCACATGCTACCACAAAAAAGGGTGAGCATGGTTTTGTATCAATTAGCCTAGGCAATAAAAATCATGATATTATTTGGCTTGATGGAAGAGAAATGCTAATGGGTCATGGAAATAGTGATTATGGTCAAATGAATCTTTACCATAGACAATTTACTAATTCTGGTGAGCTTGGGCCTGAATACTTAATAGATCAAAAGGTATGTGAATGCTGCCCAACCTCTTCAGTTAATCATGAGGATACTTTAGTAATTGCATATAGAGATAGAAGCGAGGAAGAGGTAAGAGATATTTACATTGCCAGAAGGGTTCGTAATAATTGGGAAACTCCTTACCCGCTACATCGAGATGGTTGGAAAATCGCAGGTTGCCCAGTAAATGGTCCAATGCTTGCTATTTCCTCTCAACAAATAGCAGTTGCATGGTATACTGCAGCCAATGAAAAGGCTAAGGTAAATATTGCGTTTTCAAACGACCTTGGAAAAACATTTTCAAAACCAATCAGGGTTGACACTGGAATGCCCATAGGTAGAGTAGATGTTATTTGGGTCGATGAGAATCATGCGCTGGTAAGTTGGATAGAAAGCTCTGAAAAAAGCTCAAACATTGTTGTTAGAAAAGTAAAAAATGACGCAACTATCAATAAAGAAATAGTGGTTGCTAAAATTGCTAAGGGAAGAATATCAGGGTATCCTCAAATGGAAATAATAAACGATCAAATACTCTTTGCCTGGACGGAGGTAAGCTCAGAGACTGCGGTTGCGTCAAAATGGATTCCTATTTCTAAAATAGATAAGTTTTAGCTCAATTCAGTGGCTACAGCATTTTGTTTAATTGAAATTTTGTTTTTCAACTTTTCAACGAACAGATAAGCCGATGGAACAAAAACAAGCGTTATTAGTGTTGCAAATAAAACTCCAAATGCCAAAGATATAGCCATTGGTATTAAAAATTTTGCCTGTACACTTTTTTCAACTAAGAGAGGCAGAAGTCCAAAAAAGGTTGTCAAGGATGTAAGAAGGATTGGCCTGAATCTTCTCGGTCCTGCTTCTAAAATTGCCTCTTTAACTGAGTGACCATCAAGCCTATACCTATTGATAAAATCAACAAGTACTAACGCGTCATTCACTACTACTCCCGCTAAAGCAACAATTCCGATCAGTGATAAAATTGTCAAATTTTGACCCATGATGATATGACCAATAACAGCGCCGGTAAGTCCAAAAGGTATTGCTCCCATAACAATTAAGGGTTGCAAATACGATTTAAATGGTATTGCAAGAAGTGTATAAACAACAATCATTGCAATGAAAAAGTTCTTAAAGATTGAACCCAAACTTTCGTTTTGCTCTCTTTGCTCACCCTCAAGAGAATAGTTTACGCTAGGATATTCTTCTAAAATCTGAGGAAGGTCGCTTTGCTGTATAGAACTTAGAACTTCATTTGAGGTAATTTTTGAAATATCAACATTGGCAGTAACGTTTATTGCTCGGTTTCTATCTACCCTTCTTATGTTTGAAAAGCCTTTTGAAAATTCAAGAGTTGCAAGCTGCCTGAGTGGAATCTCAGACCCGCTTTGAGTACGAATGTACATTGATTCAAGATTTTCAATAGTTTTTCTCTCTTCATCAGGATAACGAATAAATACCTTCACTTCATCTCTGCCACGCTGAAAGTTCTGCACCTCTAGACCATAAAATGCTTGCCGTACTTGAGAGGCAATATCAATCATAGAAATACCATAATTGGCTGCGCTTTGCAAAGGCTTAATTGATATTTCTTCTTTACCAACTGCAAAGGAATCTTTAATGTCAATAACACCAGGATATCTAGATAGTCTTTCTTTAAGCAAAGTACTGGCTGAATTCAAATCGCTCAAACTTCTACTAGTTAACTGCAAATTTATGGCATCGCCTGCTGAGAAAAGATCTGTAGTAAAGACCATTTCTTTTGCTCCAAAAATAGGATCGGTCATTTCACGCCAGCGTTGTGCAATTTCTACAGCGCTAATAGGTCTTACCTCACCAGGAGAGAGTTCGATTGCATATTCTGCGAGGTGAGATCCATCTGAGGAGGAACTAGAACCTCCAGGCGAATCTTGAGCGGCTTCTTTTTTGATTGGCTGATCACCAGCAGTAGCAATAACGTTAGCAAAGATAACTTCACCAGGATATTCTTCTTTTAATTCGGCCCGTAATTTTTCAGCGGATCTATGCAATGTCTTAACAGCGTTTTGAGATTGCGAAATTGGTGAGCCTTCAGGAAAGACAACGGTTGCATTCACAAGATCCGCCTCAAGAGGTGGAAAAAAAATAAATTTCATCCATCCTCCAGCCAAGAGACCTATGGTTAAAATGAATATTCCAATTGAGGACGCTAAGGTTACCTTATAATGCTTTAATGAAGATTTTAAGAACGGTCTATACCGATTCATCACAAAAGACTGCAAATTATTTTTAACTTTATCCTGAAAGGTTTCCCATTTTTTTCCAAATCTCTTTGTCCATGATGACTTACTTTTTTTATCCAATGAAATGTGACCTAGGTGCGCTGGTAAAATCGTTAATGACTCGATTAATGAGAAAATAAGAACAATTATAGTGACCAATGGAATAATCCTCCACACCTGACCAAGATTACCACTCACTGTAAGCATAGGAGAAAAAGTTGCCATTGTTGTAAGAACAGCAAATGTTACAGGTATTGCTACCTGACTAGCACCCTTTAAGGCAGCTTCTTCAGGGGGCAATCCTCTTTCTCTCCATAAGAAAACATTTTCACCTACAATTATAGCATCATCAACAACAATACCAAGTACAAGTATAAATGTGAACAATGATAACATGTTAATTGATAGATCAGCTGCAGGCATTAAAAGGAATCCACCCATAAAAGATATTGGAATTCCAAGAGACACCCAAAAAGCAAGCTTGGGTTTTAAAAAAATTGCTAAAACCAACACAACTAAGGTTAAGCCGAGATATGCATTTTTGGTTAAAAGATCAATTCTTCCTTTCAATAAAACAGATTCATCACTGAAGGTTCCAATTTCAACTCCTGCAGGTAATGTTGATGCGGTTGTTTCTACATACGATTTGATAGTGCTTGCGACCTCAAGAGCGCTTTGATCTCCAACCCTAAATACTCTAATCAAAATTGAAGGTTTTCCGTTAAAGCTTTGAAAAAGATCCACATCTGCAAAGCCATCTGAAATTTTAGCAATGTCCCCAAGAAATAAATTGGATCCATCTGAACGTGATACTATTGGAATAGATGCAAAGCCATCGACATCATATTCTTGGCCTTTCGAGCGTATTAAAATTTCACCATAACCAGTTTCAATTGCACCTCCAGGAGTATCTAAAGAGTTTTGATTTATTGATTGCGCAATTTGCTGAAAGGTAATTCTATGCTTTTGTAAGGATTCTTCTGATATCTCAATGGAAATCTCTCTAGGCTTTTTACCAATGATTTGAGTCAAGGATATTTCTGGTAGACCATCAATCTCATCTTTAATTCTATCTGAAATTGATACCAGACTCTCTTCATCAATATCTCCAGAAATAGCTACGGTAATTACGTCTGAAGTTTGAGTAATATTTTGAATGATTGGTTTTTCAGCATCAACAGGAAAATTGTCAATGGCATCGATTCGAGATTTAATTTTATCCTGAATCTGGTTTATATCTTCGCCGGGTAATATTTCAACTGTAGTAATTCCTAAATTTTCTGAGGCCAAAGAAGTTATCCGCTTAATTCCTTTAAGCCCTTGCAAATTTTCTTCAATTAAAAAACATATACCCTCTTCAACGTCACTGGGAGATGATCCTGGATATGGAACGCTGACCGTGACTGCATCAATGGCTAGGTCCGGGAAAACCTCCATTTTCAAACGAGGAAGCGTGAGAGCGCCGGCAACTAGTATGATGAACATAAGCATATTGGCTGCAACGGTATTTGATATGAACCACTTGATTACTCTCTCCATTAGTTAGTTGCCCTTTTGTTGTAGCTTCATTCCTTCAACAAGTACATCGAGTCTGGTGAGCAAAATTTTATCACCATCTACAAACCCTTTTAAAATTAGTGCTTTATCTTTTTCATAACGCAACACTTGAACGTTTCGCTTGCTTAACAACCCTTCTTGGTTAAGAACCCAGACTAAATTGTCTCTGACTTTCTCCCTTGGAACAACGTAAATATTGTTAAAGACCTTACCTTGAATGGTGGCATTTACAAACATCCCAACTTTCAGTGGAAAAGCAGAGTCATTTGATTGATTTGCTGGTATTTGTCCGATCACAGAAAGCATCCTAGTGCGAGAATCAATTTCAGCAGCAGACCTGAGAATCTTACCATTCCACTGTTGATTAATGCCTGCAAAATTTGAGATTAATCTTACGGCTGGCTGTCTCGCTGGAGGAATTACACTGCCATCGAGGGGTATTGAAAGAAACTTGATATCGCTTTCAGCTATTGGAAGAGAAATTTGAGCCATATCTAACGCATAAATTTGTGCAAGAGGAATTCCAGGAGCTACTACCATACCTACATCTACAAATTCGCTCCTGACTCTTCCATTGAATGGTGCTACAATGTAGGTTCTCTCAACATTAAGCAAAGCTCTGTTATAATTAGCCTCAGCAGCTGCAAGAGTTGCTTTTGCTTGATCAAGCTGAGGCTTTCTTAGAGCAAGGTTTGAGGCATTACCTCCGTTAATTGCACTCCATTCTTTTTTTGCAATTTCAGATTCAGCCAGTTCTCGTTCGTAAATGACTTGAGCTTGATACATTGATGATTGTGCCGCAATTAATGCTAATTCAAAATCTCTTTGGTCAAGCACAACGAGGGTATCTCCAAACTTAAAAGAGGCGCCGCTTTGAATTTTTGGAGAAACATAATCAATTTTACCCGAAATTTCAGAAGTGAGTGTTATTTCTTTTTGAGGCGCTACGGTTCCCTGTGAACTTATCTTCACCTTATAGGTTTGTGGAACCGCATCAATGGTTTCAACCATAGGCGGAACAAATTTTACCTGCACTGGCTTTGGCGTTGGCTTAGCAAAAATCATTATAATAGTTATTCCAAAGCTCAAAACAATGATTGAGGTTGCGGTGTAGGTTTTAATTAGTTTTTTCATAGAACTCTCAAATGATTAAAAATTACCTCCAAGCGCTAGGAGAAGATTAATGTAGGATGATATTTGATTTTTTTGAAAAGAAATTTGGAGAGACTGAGTGTTTCTCCATTGATTCTGACTATTGAGAACGGTGATTAAATCAACCAATCCTTTTTGATATCGATCAAAAGCCAAAAGGTATGCTGCCTGTGCTTGCTGTTCTGCTGTAGATACTGCTCTTAATTGATCCCTAACTGCATTTTGAATATACAGGGCTTGTTCCACCTCAGAAAAAGCTCGGACCATTATTTTTGCTGCCTCAATCTCAGAAATTGTCAACTGACTGTCTTTTAGTTTTACGTTGTTACGAAGTCGACCGCTTTGAAATAATGGTGCTGTGATGTTTGCTCCAAAATTCCAAACAGAATAGTCACCGTTTAAAATATCGTTTAGATCTGAAGCTGATGTACCTCCTCTAGCGGTTAAGGAAAAAGAAGGAAAAAGATTTCTTTTTGACTGTACATGTTCATAACTAGCAGCTTCTATTTTATTAATCGCTGCTTGAACATCGGGTCTTCTTTCAATTAGTTCGGAGGGAATTCCAGCTGGAACTGCAGGAATTGTCAGTGGAAGAGCCGTACTAATCTTTAAGGAAGACGATGGATACTTTCCTAAGAGCGTTTCAAGGTTTCTAAGTAAATTTACAGATTGGATTGAACGGTTAATTTTCTGCAATTCACTGTTAGCTAGAGCAGATTCAGCCAGGCGAAGATCAAGACTCGAGGTCAAACCACGCTCATATCGCTGCGAAACTACATCGCGTACTTCCTGAAGCGATAAAAATATTTCCTCTGATAATAACAACTGCATTCTTGCTTCAACCGCATCGTAATAATTTGAAGCAAATCGAGTACCAAGCGAGAATTGTAAATAGCTAAGCTCATTGTAGGATGCTTCGTAGTTTTTATAAGCCGCTTTGCGTTGATTTCTTAATTTTCCCCAAATATCAATTTCCCACTGCATTACAATATTTGCATTGAAGTTGCTTGACTCGAAACTCACAACCGATCCAGTGCTTGTGGAATCTTGGCCTTGACTACCAATACCTAGAGCACTTGGTGAAAATCCAAATGCTGACAAATTTTGCTTTCTCTGGCTTCCATCAACCCCCACATTAACACTAGGTGAAAGAATAGCTCCATTGATCTTTGCCAGCAAACTTGATGACTCCAATTGCTTTGAGACCGATTTTAAGTCCGGACTTAACACCTTGAATTCGTTGTAGTGATTGTTAAACGTCGTATCGTTAAAAACGTGCCACCATTTAGTAGTAAAAGAACTGGTGTCTAAAATTGATGTAGTCCAATTGGTTGGTACTTCCTGAGGCAACGAAAGTTTTGGAGGTGCATTTGATGAGCAACCCATGAAAACGGAAAATAGAATGTAATATAGTTTTTTCACAATTATTGAGCGTTTTGAACGATTTTAAGAAATCAATATTAATATTTATAAGCATAAAAACAAATGTTTTAGCTTGCAATTAATTTAATACCAATTATTTCACTAATTTAGCTTAATGGGATTAATTTAAAAGGGAAGCAAAAAAATTTATTTTAATTTGAATTCAAGCTTGTGTCAAAAGCTTAGCTGTTTTCACAGGTATTGACACCAAATATTCCATAAATGACGCATACACCAACGAGCGCATTAAACAGAAGTATCCCCCCAACCGCACAAAGAACATAAGTGTACGCTGTTGCTTCAAAAATAAATGGAGTCGGAATCAACAAAACAGCCAATATAAATCTTAATATTCGTTCAGGCTTATTCTGATTTGTTTTAAGTAATTTCATTGCAATTTACCCTGAAAATTAATGGACACTTTTTACACGCCTTTTTTTTGCCTTTTTTCAAAAATTTATTACAGCACTTCTTTTTTAACTTCATTGCAATTATACTCAAAAAATATTGGTATAAAATTAATGAGATTTAATCTCATTTGCAATATGTATGCTTCGCGCTCACTTAATTTTAAATAATAAAATTTTTTTCGCTACTAGCCAATCGCTTCAGATCCTTTTTCTCCTGTCCTTATTCTGATACACTCTTCAATTGGTAAAATAAATATTTTTCCGCGGCCCTTATCTACGTCCTTTTTAGCTACTGTAGTGATCGCATCGATTGCATCATTAACAAATTCATCATTAAGTGCAATTTCTAACCTTACTTTGTTTAGCAACGTAACTTCATGCGAAAGGCCTCTGTAAACTTCTTTAACAGGGATTTCTTTGCCCTGCCCTTTGGCATTTGTTACGGTAAATTTATAAATCTTTCTTTTGATCAATTCTTCTTTTATCTCGGGCAATTCTTCTGGTTGAATTATTGCAATAATTAATTTCATAGTTTCCTCAATCGATTATTCAACTGTAAATATTTGAAAACCAGAGTAGGCTTCCATATCGTGTTCTCCTAGGTCCAATCCCGAAATCTCTTCTTCTTCGCTGACTCTCAAACCGAAGAGTTTCTTAATTGATAAAAAGATTACCAGTGAAGAGATGGCGCAAAACAATCCATAAGACATTACACCAACAAATTGCGTGAAAAGGCTATGGTCACTGCTAAAAATTCCAACAGCTAACGTGCCCCAAATTCCACAGGTTAAATGCACAGAAATGGCTCCAACTGGATCGTCAATTCTTAGCCTATCAAAAAACAAAACAGAGGAGACCACCAATAGACCTGCTATGTAGCCTACAATCAAAGCATTCATTGGAGAGATCACATCAGCCCCTGCAGTGATGCCGACTAGTCCTGCAAGTGAGCCATTTAAGACCATTGAAAGATCCGGTTTTTTTGACAGAGACCAAGACAAGGTCATAGCGCCCATCACCCCTGCTGCGGCCGAAAGTGTTGTTGTAACAAAAACAAAAGATACGGGTCCGGGGTCTGCAGATAGAACAGATCCACCATTAAATCCATACCAACCAAACCACAAAAGAAACACTCCAATAGATGCCAGAGGCATGCTGTGACCCATTATGGGGATGATGCCTTTTTTACTGTATTTACCTATTCTGGGACCTAAAATATAGGCTCCAACTAGCGCAGCCCAACCTCCAACGCTGTGGACTAAAGTTGAGCCAGCAAAATCATAAAAACCCATCTGATCAAGCCATCCTTTTCCCCAATCCCACGAACCTGCGATGGGGTAAATAATTGCTACATAGATGAGTGAAAAAATTAAAAAACTGCTAAGCTTTATTCGTTCAGCCACTGCACCCGACACAATAGTAGCAGCAGTTGCCGCAAACATAGCTTGGAAAATAAAATCTGTGAAGTAAGTGTAAGCTCCATCAGCATATGCTACCAAACCTGCGGCACCTTCAGGTTGATTAATACCAAACCCCCCAAACCCGACGAAGCTTCCAAAGCTGAACTCTCCAGGATACATCAAATTAAACCCACACAATGCATAAGTTATAATTCCAATGGAAAGGATAGAGACATTTTTAAATAATATGTTTACAGTATTTTTTGCTCTAGTGAGCCCCACCTCAAGAGATGCAAAGCCAAGGTGCATTATGAAAACTAAAATCGTAGATACCAGCATCCAGGTGTTGTTTGCTGTAAAAAGTACGAGATTTGAAGGAATTGATTCGGTCATGATAAAATACTCTTATAACTTAATTTTTTAGGTTATATTATTATTATACTTTATTTATTTTTGTATAATTAATATTTTAAGTTAATTATTTATGTTTTATTTTTCAAACAATAATTTCTTATGTGTGGAATATTTTATTACAAAGGTGATTTGATTTCTGAGGAGGAATTAAAAAAGGCCTCAAAAAAAATTAGTTATCGGGGTCCAGATAACTCGAAATCCAGTCAAATCGATTCGCGAAATTTTTTTGATTTTCACAGATTATCTATTATCGGAAATCAAGAATCTGGCAATCAGCCCATGACCATAGAAGACTATCCTCATTTAACAATTGTTTGCAATGGCGAAATCTATAATTATAAAAAACTAGCGCGAGAACACAATGTAAATTTGTCATCGGGTTCAGATACTGAGATCATCCTTCATTTATTTGAAAAATTTGGAATTGAAAAAACCGTAAAGTGCTTAGATGGTGTGTTTATGTTTGTTCTTTATGATAAAAAAAAGGGTATCACCTTTTCCGCTAGAGACCCTTTTGGTGTTAGGCCAGGTTTTTTTGGTACAACCAGAACAAAAAACGTAGCAATTGCGTCTGAAGCGAAGGCCCTAATTGATTTTTGTGACGACATAATTCCATTTCCTCCCGGAAGCATTTGGAGTTCGTCAACAAATGACTTTGTTACATATTACACGAACGCTAAAGATCAACTTAAAAAAACCGATGAAGTAAATGTCTTAGCTCAAATCAAAAATCTCTTGTTCAGTTCTGTAGAAAAAAGAATGATGTCTGAAAGAGAAATTGGCGCTCTTGTTTCTGGGGGGCTCGACTCGAGTCTTATTGCTGCGATTGCAAACTCTTTTAGCGACAAAAAGTTGAAAACATTTTCAATCGGTATGAAGGGCAGTATAGACCTTGAATATGCTAAAACTGTTGCAGACTTCATTCAAACCGATCACGCGCAGATTGAAATAAAGGAAAGTGAATTTTTAGGGGCAATTGAAACAGTGATATACAACATTGAATCCTTTGACATAACTACCATTCGCGCTAGCATTGGCAATTACCTTGTATCCAGATATATCAAAGAAAATAGCGATTGTAAAGTAATCTTTAATGGAGATGGTAGCGATGAAGTATGCGGAGGCTACCTTTATATGATGAATGCACCCACTCCTGAAATATTTCAAGAGGAAACTCTGAGATTACTAAATCAAATATATTTATTTGATGTGCTTCGTTCTGACAGAAGTATAAGCTCGAATGGTCTTGAGGCAAGAACTCCATTCTTAGATAAAACTTTTGTCGAATTCTATCTCTCAATCCCCCCAGAATTAAAAGTATTTAACAACAAAGATAGGATTGAGAAATTTTTATTAAGAAAATCCTTTCATGATTTAGAATTGATTCCTCAAGATGTTCTGTGGAGAAAAAAGTGCGCTTTTTCGGATGGAGTAAGTTCTCAAAAGAATTCATGGCATAAGGTATTGCAACATTACATTGATTTAAAAGTAAGTGACGCAGAATTTGAAAAAAACCAAAAGAGCTACAAGCATTGCCCACCAATTTCGAAAGAAAGTTATTTTTATAGAAAAATTTTCGAATCCACCTTTAGTAATCACGAAAAATTAATTCCTTTCTTTTGGATGCCACGTTGGACAGATACGAATGATCCATCTGCAAGAGAGCTAAGCGATTATCAAGAATAATAAAGCTTACAAATAGTGCGGATTTTTAAGTATTATAAAAAATTCAGAACCACTAGATTTGAATATGGAAGAATTTATTCAATCAGCCTTCTACAATATTTCTCGCTACACCTTAGTTGCGTTTCTCCTTGGAGTTGTTTTAGAAATTCTACTTGAAGAGGATAATCTATCTAAATACTTTGGGTTCTTTGGATTTGTTCTTGCTATCTATTCACCGTTAAGAGTTTTGCTCTTTTCAAACTAAAAAACACAACTTCAACTTTCAAAGATGCTCCTTTTGGTTCCAGTATTAATACTTTTGCTGCTTATCTTATTGGTAATTTTAATTTTCATATAGCTAAGCATTTCATTGTCAATTTGAAATGACTAATCTTTTTCA
>CENW01048525.1_pt1 | contig 23385 bp, 22 predicted proteins | sample 530241 | NCBI WGS metagenome assembly CENW01 (sample SAMEA2619818, study PRJEB7988) | marine metagenome | isolation source: saline water (ENVO:00002010), including | reverse complement strand
CTTTTCCATGTAAAGAAATTGTTCTAGTAATATCAGCATCCTCAAGATGCAAAAAATATTGAGGATCAAAACCATTTATTTTCATAAAAATTTTTGATTTTATAATTAAAAAACATCCTGATAAATATGACGATTCTATTTTCTGTTTCAAATAGTTTTTGTGCAAATTTATATGATTAATATAAAAATTATCGAGAAATTTAATAGACCTAAGGAATTGAAATCTACCAATGAGTAATGAAATAAATGTAGGATTTGTTTTTACAGAAAATTGTATTTTACCTCTCTCATTCTTAATTAGAGGAGAGGTACATAAATCATCTGATTCTCTGAATTCAATTATTAAAGGTAATAGTTCAGCTGGATCAAACATAATATCTGGATTTACAATAATAAATATATCTTTATTCTTAAAGTTTTTATTAAGAAGATTTTTATTATGAGCCCTTCCAAAACCAATATTTTTGTTATTAAATTCGTAGACAATAAAATTTTTTTTAATTTGCTTTGATGATATTATTCTTTTTGGACTATTATCATTTATGCACAAATAAGTATCTATTCCATAATTTAATAAGATTTCTCTTAAGGCTTTAATATTTTCTATTAAGATCTTTATCTCATCATACTTATTTTTATAAAGCACAAGTGAAAAAACTAGATTGACCATTAAATTAAGTAAACCAAAAAGATTTTAAAGCAAGTTCAAAATAAATCATTAAAACACCGATTAAAGATAATCTTGGAGTTAAAGACATAAATAAAGCTAGAAAAGGTGTTAGATAAACGTAATATTTTGAATAAGAAAAGAATGGAAATAATGTGATTATTAAAAACATCATAATTGAAGAGGAAATAAAAAATAACTTTATATAAGTAGGAAAAATTTTACTTTTAAATGAAAACAATCTTATAAAACCCTTAAAAAAAGATATTAAAAAAACTAAAGTAGTTATTAAACTTGGTTTTATTCCAAATGGAGTACTAATTATTAAGCCTTGTATAGTGCCAAAAATTCGCAATAAAATTGGATATTTTAGAAATTCATAATTTTGATTATCATCACTAAAATATGTTGAAAAAATAGGGGATAAGAAAGTTGTATCTACAGGGAAAATTCCAGATATTAAGTCAATAAAGTAGCTCCTATAAACAATAATTAAAAAGATTATTATAAGAAAGGGTAAGAAGAAGAATAAAAATAGTTTTTTTGATAAGACATATTTTCTATCTAAAATACTCCTAAATTGAAGGGATATTTTATCAAAAAAACTTATTACAAATTTATTTTTTGAAAAGTAGAAAGATAGTAAAGATGCCAAAAAAAGACCGATTTCTACAACTGATTGATTATCTGGAGCAATGGTTTTAACTATAAAAAAAGGTAGAATTATTGTTGGATATAAATACTTTAATTTATTCAAAAAGGCCAAATAAAAAGAAACCATTACAAAGCTTATTGATAAAAAATGATGCGCAACATCAATATGAAATGCTAATAAAAAAAATGGAACTGAAGGTAATAAAGTTAAATTAAATATAATTCTCTGGTACAAATTTTTAAAATTTACTAGATTAATCGAAATCTTATAGAAAAAAAATATTAATAAAAGAAATATAAAAGAAATTAAAAAGTAATAAAAAAAGTAATTATAGGTAAAGGGTAAAGACTTACATTTGTAATAACCACCACCTATTAAATAATCAAAAAAGAATGAGGTAGATCTAACGGTACCACAAAAACGCCCTTCAAATAAACTTGATAAATTAAAAATCCTAGCAAGTCCAAGAAAATCGCTACTATTAAGAATTTTTCTATAAATATAAAATATATCTGGATAATCATCCAAGGGAAAGATTATAAATCTAAAAAAGGATGCGCAAATAAAACTTAAAAATAAATTGTATCTTGAAATCTTCAATTAATTTTTTAAAATTCAACTATTAATTAATCAATAATAAATTTTTTATCAATGATTTATATATTTCATCTTACCCATATTCTTAAGGAATGCATCTTTCAAAGCAAAAAAAATTATCATTATTGTATGTAACTTTTTGGTACTTAGAATTGTGTAAGCAAATAATCTAATAAAGGTTTTTATAGTTTCAAAAAATTTCCAAATTTTTGTATTACAACCATTCAATATGAGGAAAATACTATTTCTTATAATGTAATAAACTCTAAGATTATCGTCATGATAACTTTTCCTAATGCCGAAAATAGAAATAAATTTCTTTCCAATTTTATGTTTCATTAAAATATTTTTAGATTTGTAAACCTTAAAACCCTTCATTAAAGCTCTTTGACACCAATCTATATCAACTCCATCAATGAATAATTTTTCATTCATATTTCCTACATAATTAAAACTTTTTTTAGTAAATAATGAACCGGAAGTAATTGAGTAATTAACTAATTCATAATTTTTTTTCTCATTGTATTTTTTTTTAAAAAAATAATTAGAATAATTCCTTTTAGTTAAATATTTTTCATCAATAATTCTTGGCGAATAACAAACAATATTTCTATCGAATTTATAAACTTCATTAAAACTATCTATCATTAATTTAATAAAGTTTATATCTATCATTGAATCTTGATCAAAAGTAAATAAATATTTATAATCATTTTGCATAAATATTTTAATAATTTTATTTAAAGAAATAGATATTCCAACATTCATATCAGAATTAAAATAATTTATTTTTTTATTTTTTATAAGTAAATCAGAAAAACTATTTCTTTCATTAATAAACAAAAAAACATCTACATTTTGCTCTAACAAAAGTTGAACTAGGTTAAGAAGATTTTTCTCTGGCTTATATACGATTATTCCAGCTAAGATATTTCTTTTTTGATAATTCATATTAGTACCTTTTAAGAATATTTACAAATTCAATTCCGAATTATAAAAAATAACATCGAACTGCTGAATTTTTTCTCTTTTTGGTTTTTTTTCAATATCGTAAATCCCATAAAGTTTGTAATCATTATTTTCTAAGATTTGAAAAATATCACTAATTTTGCTCTGATTCTTATAAGTTGGAGCAACAATCATTTCCAAAACTAAAACATCAATAAAACCTTTTTTTAAAAGTTTTTTAGATCCTTCCAAGACTTTAAATTCGAGACCTTGAACGTCCAGTTTTAGAACATTTATTTTTTCAATATTATTATTTTTTACAAAATCTTCTAATGAGTATATTTGCACACTTTCTTTATATAGATGCTCAAATTTTGTACTTTTCCAGGATTTTGAGGCTTCGGGATCTAAATCTAAAAATGAATTAGTATATGTTTGAATATTTACATTTACATCTTTGATTCCACTGATGTCAGATAATCCATACTGAAAAATACTAACATTTTTAAAAGTTCTAAATTTTTTTTTAAGCTGAATAAATGATGGTTTATGAGGTTCAAGCATATAAGCTTTAATTTTAGGAATCTTTTTTAAATATTTAGAAATCCATAAACCTTTATAAGCACCAACATCTATAAAAATTGGCTTTTCTAGATTAAGTTTCCTTAATATAAAAAATATATCTTTAGTTAATTCAGAATCACAATAAAAATATTTTTTTAAAAATACTTTTACTGATAAAATAAATCTCTTCAGAATTACACTCATATATATATTTTATTTACCTTTAAAAAGGTCCTTTAAACCATTCTCCTGGAATATCATGCGGATCAGGTTCAGGAATATCCTTATAGGGATTTGCATTTTCAATTTTTAATTTTTGCAAAATTTCATTGGCTATATCAGCAGCTCTAATATAAAAACCTTTCGTTAATTCAAAGCTTGTTGGCTCGGGGATATCAGGCATTGTCAAAATACAAGGAGAATCCTTTAAATAAGAAAAATATTTTGTAGATAATTTAGAAATTATATCTGAAGCTACTGAACATGTTGATGCTCCTGTGTCTAAAACTAAAATTCTGCCTGTTTTAGATAATGAACTTACTATGGTATCTAAATCTAATGGCTTTATAGATCTCAAATCAATTAAATCAACTTCAATGCCAAATTGTTTTAAATATTTTGCTGCAATTAAAGCCTCTGCGGTTAAATAAGACATTGATACTATCGTAAAGTCATTACCCTCTTTTATTTTTTTTGCTTTACCTAATGGAATTCGGTAATCACCTTCCGGGACCTCACTAGAAGAATTATGCAACCATCGATGTTCTAAAAAAATAACTGGATTGGGATCAAAAATTGAACTTATCAAAAGTCCTTTAGCATCCTCTGCAGAGCTTGGCATAACAACTTTTAGACCTGGGATATGAGCAAACCATGATTGTAAATTTTGTGAGTGTGTGGGGCCTTGTCCCCAGCCTCTCCCTAATATTAACCTTACGGTTAAAGGAACATTTAATTCACCATTAAACATATAATGCATTTTTGCAGCACTATTAACTATTTGATCCATTGCTAAAAGAAAAAAATCAAGTCTTTGATGAGTCATTATTGTTTTTATTCCACTTATTGAGGCTCCTATTGCAACACCAGTCATTGCATTTTCAGATGTTGGCATATCAAAAACTCTTTCACTCCCAAACTTCTCTTCAAGTCCTAAAGTAGTACCAAAAATTCCTTTTGGATCTGTAGCTCCCAATCCATAACAAATAACATTTTTATCTATTGACATGGCTACTTCTATAGCTTCATTTATAGAGTTTGCGAATGTAATATTTTTCATGAAATTTTATTAAATCACTCTGCGTATAATTTTTGATATGCTTCTAATTTCTCAGGAAATGGATCTGTTTTAGACTTTCTAAAAGCTTCTTCAATTTCCGATTCAATAAATTTATCAATTTTTACAAAATCAATTAATTTTTGACTATTTTTTTTAAATAGCTCAATTGGGTCTCTTTTCTTCCAGGCTAAATACTCATTCTCATCTCTATAACCTATATGATTATCAAATTGATAACCACAATGTTCTCTCCATCTGTACGTATCGAATTCAATAAACCATGGACCTGAATCGCATGTTTTAATCTTTGAAATTATTTCTTTAAGTACTTTTCTAGATTCCAAAACATTGTTGCCATCAGCATGAGCAACATTTGCGCCTATAGCCTTTGCAAGAAGATTAATTGATCTTCCCTCGGGCTGTCTTACACTTAAAGGACTATAAACACTATATAAATTATTTTCGCAGATAAAAACAACTGGCAAATTTTTTAATACTGCAAAATTAAGAGATTCATAAAAAACTCCTTCTTCTATTGCTCCATCTCCTATAAAAATAAATGAAATAGAATTTTTCTTTTTTAGCTTATTTGATAATGCTAAGCCTACTCCCAAGGGGATACTGTTACCAACTATTGCGGATGTACCCATAAATCCCTTTTGTTTATCTATTAAGTGCATTGAACCACCTTTACCACCAGCACAGCCAGTTGTTTTGCCATAAATTTCTGCAATCATTTTATTTAAATCTCCTCCTTTTGCAAGGTAATGAGCATGCCCTCTGTGCGTACTTACAAAATAATCATTATCATCAACCAAAGTAGAAATAGCTGCAGGAACTCCCTCTTGTCCAATCGACAAATGTGTAGGACATCTGATTTCATTTTTTGGGTACTCTTCAGCTATTCTCTCTTCAACAGATCTGATTTTTTTTAGCATATAATAAGTTTTTTCAATTACATCTTCCTTGATTTTAGAATTTTGATTTTCTTCTAGATTAAACATAGACTTATTAACTAATTTAAACTTATCTTTTTCATCCACTTAACTGTGTAACAATTCTCTCCCTCTGGTAATACTTTATTATTAAATGCATTTGCGATATCTTTAATAGCATCAAGGACAGTAAACTTTGGAGTGAATCCAGTTTTTATCAATTTAGATGAGTCTTGTCTATAAGATCTTGGATCATTAGATTCAGTAATGTCTATTTCTGAAGGTATAACATCTGAAACCATTTCAGCAATTTTTTTGATGGTTATGTTCTCAAAACCTGCATTATAGCAACCAGATTTAATCGCAGGGTTTTCAATAAAATGTTTATATACGTTAGCAATATCTTTTATATGAATATTTGGACGAGTCTGATCACCTCCAAAAACAGTCATTTTCTTATTTTTTAATGCTTGATAAGTAAACATATTTACACTTACATCTAGTCTCATTCTTGGAGAAAAACCACAAACTGTTGCAGGTCTTATACAATGAACCTGCATTTTATCTTGATAAGAAAGAAAGACTCTTTCAGCTACCATTTTTGTTTTGTTGTACACAGAGATTGGGACAAGCTCAAGATCTTCTGTAACGTTGGGCTCTTCCTTTACTCCATAAACACTTCCTGAGCTAGCAAATATAAAGTGTCTTACATTATTTCTTTGGGCTTTCTCAATTAATTGCTGTCCTGCAAGAACATTTACTTCCCAACTAAGAGTAGGGTTCAGCTCAACAGCGGGATCATTAGCGATATTAGCAAGATGAATTATTACATCAACTCCATCCATATTTATTTTGTCAATATCTCTAATATCAATATTTAAATTCTGAAGATTTTTGTGACTAGGAAGGTAATTTCCAAACCATTGGGTATCAATAGAAATTATTTGATGGCCTTCTTCTAACAACAAAGGAATTAAATAGGAACCTTTATAACCACATCCCCCAGTAATAATTATTTTCATAATTTATGTATATACTCCCAAGGCATTTCATTGAATTTATTTAGATTAGTTTTTAACCAGTTAAATGTCAAATCAAGACCCTGATCAAGAGAATATTTATCAGTCCAATTAAATTCTTTCCTAAGACTTGAACTATCTAAAAGGTAGTTTAAGTCTTTCCCTAGTCTTTCTTCATTAATATTTACAATTTGATCAAACTCAACATCAATCATCCTACATATTTTCTCCACTAAATTTCTTATTGAAATTGCCTCTTTTGTAGAGATATGCCAAGAAGTCCCTGCAGGAGCGTTAAGGGCTAAATCTAAAGTTGCATCTGCAACATCTTTTATATAAATAAAAGATCTTTCAGATTTACCACCTCCATGTAGATTCATTCCTTTTCCTGTTAATGCACTTAAAATGGTTCTAGGAATTATTCTGTAAAGCTGTTGACCTGGACCAAAAACGTTAGCAGCCCTTGTAAATACGACTGGAAAATCATAGGCCTTAAAAAAACTCATTAGATGTAAATCACAAGATGCTCGACTTACCGCGTATGGGGTACTTGGGGAAAAATCAAAACTTTCTTTAATCCAGCCCTTATCTGTACTTCCATAAACTTCAGGAGTTGTGACATGAACGTATTTTTTTAAAAATTTTCTTTTCCTTAATGCATCATGTAAAGAAACTTGAGAAACGACATTTGTCTTATACCAATGTACTGGGTTATTCCAACTTTCAGCTACCATACCTTGGGACGCAAAATTCACTATGTATTCTGGTTGAATTTCATCAATTAAATTTATTATTCTCTGCATATCTTTATTAAGATCAAACTCATTAAATACAAAATTCTCACAAGAATTCTTGAAAGAATAATTTTCTGTATTTTTCCAGAAGTAGGGTAAGAATAATTTGTTAGGTTGGGTCGATCTACTTATACCCCATACTTTGTAATCTTTTTCCAGTAGTTCACTCACAAAATGTGATCCGCTAAAACTATTGCTACCTATAACGAGAAATTTTTCTTTTTTAATCATTGAAGACATTTAAAATTTTGGAAATTAATTGCTCTTTTGAAATTGGTGAGTTCCCCATAGTCTCAACAGCAATTGAAGACATACAACATGCTAATGCACTCGTGCAAACAATTGATTTATTACTGGACAGTCCTGAAGCCATAACAGCCAAAAGAGAATCACCAGCACCGGTTACATCTAAAGGATTTACTGATAATGCTGGGAAAACATGACTAATCCTTTTATTGTTAGATATCTCATATGCAATAAAGCCTTCAGCACCCAACTTCATAATAAGATTTTTGGTTTTTGTTTTTTCAATTAATTTTTGCGAAAGTATTTCCAATCCAGATTCATTATCTTTTAAAGCTGTCCTAGTTTCTTTTTCATTGGGACACAATAAAGAAAAATTCTTAAAATTAGTAATATCTCCAATCTGACTGCTACATTGTAAGTCTCCAAAAATCTGAAGGTTATATTTCATTGATAATAGATGCAATTCATTCAAAATATTTTTGGTGATAACTCCATATACAAAATCAGAAACAACAATGCCGTTTACTTTAGGAGCAAATTCCCTTAGTTTTGATATTACTAATTCTTCCTTTTCTTTATCTAATTTATGATCTTCTAATCTACTAACCCTGAATAATTTTTGATTCTCTACAATATATCTTTTTTTAAAAGTTGTAGGCCTTGAAGTGTCCCTAATTAAATTAGATTCAATACCTCTAAGAGTTAATTCATTTTCAATTTTATTAGATAATTTATCATCGCCAGTTACTGATAAAAAAGTACATTTTGCTCCTAATGCACTTATATGACTAGCTACAATTGCAGCTCCGCCTATGAAATCTCTCTTTTGCAATTCTTTTACAACCACTACAGGAGCTTCAGCGCTTAAACCTAAAGGCTCACACGCAGCATATTGGTCTACGATGGTATCACCAATTACGAGTAAATGGGTTTTACTCCAAGATTCAATAGCTTCGAGAAGTTTTTCCGAATTAATATTTTCTTTAGAGCATTTCTTTAGGAATAATTCTTTTCTTTTCTTTGATAAATCACTTTCTGAATTCAATAATAAGTCAGCACTAGCATAATGAATTTCCCCTGCATGAAACTCTACTCTACACTTATTAGATATCTGTTTCTCAAGAGCATTTATTATAGTTTTATCATTGGTATTTTCATATTCTTTGCCTAATACAACTAACTCTGGTTTTATTAAATCAATGACATCTCCAAACTCTTCATCATCCATCATTAAAATATAATCAGCAATTGATAGAAAACTTAACGCCTCAGCTCTTTCTTGTTGAGTAAAAGCATATTTTTTGATTCCTTCTTTATTTATATCTGGTAGAAGAACGATAATTAGTTTCCTACCTAATTTTTTAGCATAATTTAAATACCTTATATGACCAGCATGAATAGTAGTAAAGTGTCCATAAGCTAGAACACAACCTACGTGTTTTTTATTTATATCACTAAGATAAATAATTTTTGTTTTCATGAAAAATCAATCATTATTCGTCCAGCTGTGCTTCCTGTCTTCATAAGTTCAAAAGCTTCGTTTATGTTATCAAGATTAATTCTTTTAGTAATAAGTTCTTTGTAAAAAGCAATTTCCTGATTAAAAATATTAATAAATCGTGGAATATCCTTTGAAGGGTTACACTCCCCACCATGAGATCCCACAATAGTCTTACCAAAATGAAGAGGTAATGAAAAAATATTAATGTTACTACCTTTTCTTGGTACACCTACAAGTATTAATTTCCCAAAAGAATTGATTAACTCATATCCTGTTTCTATTATTTTTGTATTTCCAGTATTATCGATAAAAACATCTAATTTTCCTTTAAGAGATAGTTTTTCTATTTCTTCTAAAAAATCTTTTTTTTTGGTATTGATTACGTGTGTTGCACCAAATTTCCTAGCTAAATCAAGTCTATTATCAAAAATATCAACTGCTATGATTGGATAAGCAGAATGCAAACTACAAGCTTGAATAATATTTAATCCAACACCGCCAGCTCCAAACACTACAACTGAATCACCCATTTTTATTTTTGCATTATTCTCAACGACACCAAAACCAGTTGTAATAGCACATCCAAATAAAGCTGCTAAATCATTATCTATTTTCGTATTTATTTTTGTACATCTGTTTTCACTTACAATTGCATGCGTATTGAATGTTGTTACCCAACCAGCATTTAGTTTTTTCCCATTCCAAGAGTATATTGGAGGCGCTGATTGAATTCCATTTCCTTTTCTCCAATGTAAGATTACTTTATCTCCTATTTTTAAATTAGTCGCTCCTTCTCCAACATCCAACACTTCTGCGCATCCTTCATGACCCATCAAATGCGGTAAGTAAGGATCATTACCTTTAGCTCCTGAAATTTCTCCTAGTTGTGAACCACAAATACCACTTGTTAAGAGCTTTACTAGAACTTGTCCAGGTAATAAATTTTTAGGAAGTTGAATATTATCAACTACTAAAGGTTTGTTTTGTTCAACCAAGATAGCTGCCCTAATGAATTCAGGTCTATTTTGCATTATTCAAAATAAATAAAAGAATAATCACCTTCATAACCTGCTTGGCCAAACCACCAGAGCCATTCATCAGGAGTATTAAAAGCCTCGCACGATACTTGCCAATACAATAAATTTGCTTTTTCTACTTCATTCCTATAGCTTTCCACACATAAGTATTTAAAATTTTTGCCCACTCTCTCCATCTCTTTAAGTGCAAGAAATAAATCTGGAGCCTCCAAGCAATGCAAAGTATTTATTGAAATTACTAAATCAAAGTAATTATCTTCATAGGGCAAATCTCTGGCATTACCAAGCAACAATTTATCTTTTATTTCGGGTTTACAATTTTTTAAAGCATATTCAGAAATATCTAATCCATAGATTTGAGCATCTGGAATTACCTTTAGAAAATCAAAGAGTAAATAACCTTTACCACAACCAATATCTAATATTTTTGGTTTTTTGGGAAGGTTGTAGGCTTTATTAATTTCTTCGGCTACTTTTTGCCATCTACCCTCTATATAATTGTAACCACCGTAACAAATTCTTCTATCTCCATCCCAATAATCATAATCAAATTTTTTAGCTAGAGAGGCAGCTTTATGTTTTGGGAAGTCAGGATCATTAACTCTTTTTAGATAATCTCTTTTAGTACTTTTGTGCAAAGGACTCATAAAATCAAGCATTTTCATTTTTTTAAAGATTTTTGTTAAGAGAAAGCCACTGCATGCATAAATGTCCAATTATTAACTGTAAATCCTCGGCAATTTGCATATCATCAGTTTCAAAGTGGATTGGATTTTTTGCAATATTAATACATTTACCTCCATCAAAGGCAAGAATCGCAAATGTTTTTAATCCTTTTGAATTAGCAATTTCTAAAGCCTTTACAATATTCATCGAATTACCACTCCCGGACAATGCAATTAAAATATCATTCTTATCTGATTGAACATTAATTTGGTGGGCAAAAATATTTTCAAAACCAGTGTCATTCCCCAAGCAAGTTAAAACAGCTGGATTAGCGGGCAGTGCTGTAACTCTTAATCCAGGTAATGTTGGGCCACTTCCACAAGCACCAGTTCCATAAATAAAATCATTTGCGATGTGAATAGCATTTCCAGCACTTCCACCATTTCCACATAGAAAAACTCTATTACCGTTTTCCCATGCTTGTTTAAGACTTTTTGCGAGTTCAAAAATTTGTAATATTTTCTGATCCGTAAAACAAGCTCCTAAATTTGAAAGGTAGGAAGTTACAAAAAGATTAAAGCTATCGTTTTTTTTATTCTTCATTTTCTATTCAAATTTAGCAATGAAAGATGAGTTTTTGATTTTTTTTGCTATTTCATTTGCCTTGCAATATGCAGCATAATTTCCAATATCGAAATATGTATTACTTGTATGATAAGAAAATATCTTATTAAGCAAATTTGGAATAACATCATTACTGAAATCAAAGGGTTTATGAGGCATTTTTTTTAAATAACTTATAAAATCTTCGTTAAAAGCATATAGTGCTCCATTAGCGCAGTCCCCCCTATATTCTTTAGATTTTTCATAGAAATTAATTATTCTCCCTAAATTATCTTTTTCAACAATCCCGCAACTAGAAGGATTATCAGTTTTAAAAGTTAGCATGGTCAATACACAATCTTTTGGTTTAGATAAGTGACATTTTACAAATTCACTTAAATTATCATTAGTATAGTTGTCGGCATGAATTAATAATCCAATACCATCATTAAAAAATTGTGAATTATGAATTAAAGTTCCGGCCGTGCCAAGTAATTTTTCTTCGTAGGATATTTTAATTTTCATATTCTTAAATCTTTCCTTGGAGAGGTAACTTTCAACTTGTTCATTTAAATAATGAGTATTAATAAGTACCTCATCACAGCCAAGATTATTTAGTTTTTTTAGCCAAAGACCTAGTAAAGGTATTCCATCGATCTCAACCAAACATTTAGGAGTTTTTAAAGTCAATGGTCTTAATCTTGTTCCTAATCCAGCTGCCAATAGTAGTGCTTTAATTCTCATTTAAATCTAAAAATTTTTACTATTTTTTTCGATAATATAATCAGCTAGTGCAAAGCTTGCTGTAAAAGCAGGAGAAATTGCATTCATTATGTGTGTACTATTTTTACCACTCAAACATAAAAAATCATTTTCTAATTTCTTGTTTTTTTTATTAAAAAGCTGAGGCCTTATTCCAACTTTCTTGCTGAATTGTAAATCAGCAGAAGAAATGGAGGGTAGTAGTTTTTTTGCTTCTTTTAACATTAGTGGTTTCAAAAACAAAAGAGATTGCTGATGAACATATTTTCTAAATCCACCTTTATTTAAGAAATATTGATTAAGCAAACAAAATAAGTTGTTTGCCGCTGATAATGGTTCTAAGTTTTCAAGAGCATAATAATTTTCTCTACCTAGGGCTGGAGTAGCAGTTGGACCAATATTTATTACAGGTTCACAATCAGCCGAAGGGGTAAAATGCACCCCTAAGAAAGGTACATTTAAATCTGGAACTGGATATAAATTTGTATTAATTTTAATTTTTGAACTCTTCTTAATTTGCCAATACAGACCCTTAAAAGGTAAAAGTTTATAATCTAATCCTATATTAAATTTATAAGCTACTTCATCTGCTCTAAGACCAGCGCAATTAATGAGATGGGCATAAAAAACTTTTTCATTATTATTTAAAGTTATTTCTCTTTTAAGATGATTTATCTCCCATTCAGGTTGATTAAGTTTAAAAATAACTCCTTTTTCTTTTAATTCACTTTCTAATCTCTCTAATACAATTTTAGGCTTAACTACTGCAGTGTTTGGACTCCACAATGCTCTTCCAGATGCAGATCTACATAAGGGCAAAAATTCTTTTAATTTCGTTTTATCCCAAATTTCTACCGTTGCTCCATTTGCTTTGCCTCTTTCATAAAGTAAATCAATTTGAGAATCTAGATCTTCGTTTTGAGGAACAATGACCTTACCACATTCATTTAAAGGCAAAGACCTTTCTTTAACCCATTGTTTTAATCTTCTTGAACCTTCTACACATACTTTAGCTTTTAAAGAATTTGGTTCATAATATATGCCCGCATGTAAAACTCCACTATTTAATCCAGAACTATGTAAACCTAATTTTGGTTCTTTATCAATAATTAATATGCTTTGTGCAATTTCTTTTTCTAGAAGTTGATTAGCTAAAGATAATCCAACCATTCCTCCTCCTACAATGCAAAAATCTATATTCATTTAAATTTTTTTGTTAAGCATTTTATATGGAAAAGAATTTGAATTTTCTAACAAGATTATTTCCGATAATAAACCCAAATATGAAAAAAATCCATGTTTATTTATATTTTTGGATATTTGATTTCTTTCGTTTATCCCTTGTCCAGTTTCAACATGAAACAAATTATTAATTCCACTATTAAGCCCAGCTAACATGTCAGAAATTCTATCTCCTATAAGTATTGATTTACTGAAGTTAATATTAAATCTATCTGCCGCATGATTTATAATATGAGGATTAGGTTTCCGCCAATTATTGATATTCAAACTTATATGAATATTTGCATATATTGAATATATTGGATTTGGTTTTCCAATTAATTCAATCATCCTTTGATTAACCCTGTAAAAGTCATCCCAATTATAAAAGCCTCTAGATATACCTGATTGATTAGTTACTACAATTACGGGTCATCTAAATTCATAAGCTTTCGCCAATAATTTTATTACTCCTTTTTCAATTTGAACATCATCTGGATTCTTTATATAATTAACTTCCTTAATAATTACTCCATCTCTATCTTTGAAGTTTAAAAAGATTAATTCTCTAATGATGATTGCAGAGGTTTAATTATCATACTTTTAAGAAAAATGTCTCTGGATAAAAGAGGTTCCATATCTTCATTTGGTCTCCCAAATTTCACCTGTGGATTAACTCTTGCTTCAGGAGATATTATTACATTCATCAATGAAGCATTAGGACTAGAAAGAAAAGTATTTATCATACTAGTGTTATTTTCTTTTAGCTCAAAATAATCTAACTTAAATGATTGGGCTACCTTTTTATAGTCAGGGAAAGAAAGATCGCCTTTATTCGAAGATGCTACATATTTGGAATCTAGCCATTGTTCCTGAGTTTGCTTTATCATCGAATATCCCTCATTATTAATGATTATCAACTTTATCTTTATTTGATGATGCATAACTGTTGCCAACTCTTGAAGTGACATCATAAAACTTCCGTCACCCACGATAGAAATTAAATTTTTTTTAGGATCAGCAAAATGTCCCCCAATAGTCGCGGGAAGTGCCCATCCCATTGCTGTATTGTTAAAGTCATGAAACACTCTTATGCCTTCCTTTAAATTGAAAATTTGCATTGCCCACGCAATTGAGCAACCAGTATCAATAAATATTAAACTTTCTTTGTCAAAATTATTTGATAATACTTTAAAAAAATCATATGGGTTTATTTTCCCATCACTAATAACCTTTTGATTCTTATTTTCATTAAATAATTTTTCCCAATTAGAAATTGTATTAAGCCAATTATTATTTTTATAGAGAAATTTTGTAAAATCATAATTTTCAGTAAAATTTTTAAAGTTTTCAAAAAAATCTTTTAAATCGTCTTGAATTAATAAATCAAGAAATAAATCAAAACTTTTAAATTTACCTAATTCATTTGGATCAATATCTACCATTATTTTTTTTGCTTCACGCGCAAATGTACTTATTGGAGAACCTGTAGATTTAGTATCTAATCTTGACCCAAGTGAAATTATTAAATCTGCATTTTGTACAGCAAAATTAGCATGTCTCATTCCATGAGTTCCAAAAGTACCTATATATAAATCATCTTCGGCAGAAATCAAATCAGAGGCTCCCCATGTAAGTGCTACAGGTATTGAAAGTCTATTAATGAATTCAATAAACTTTTTTTCTGTTTTGCTTAAATGAATACCCCAACCTGCAATTACCACTGGTCTTTGAGATTTATTTAGCAGGTTCAGGAATTTTTCTAATGAATCTTTTGTATCAGGATAAATTCTATGAGAATTTACAAGATCGGATTTGGAAAATTTATTTAAATTATCAACATCTATTATTTCTCTTTGCAAATTATCTGGTATATCAATTAAAACTGGTCCTGGCCTGCCATCTACTGCAATAGAAGTTGCTTTTTCAAGTTCATATAAAATATCGTTTGGAGATTTTAAAGTTTTAGAATACTTGGTTATTGTTTTAGTTATTTCAGTAATCGGCGTCTCCTGAAACCCTATTTGCCGAACACCAGTATCACCAGTCATTCTTGTAGTACTAACTTGCCCTGTAATAATTAACATCGGCACTGAATCATAATAGCTACAACATATCCCAGTTATCAGGTTCGTTGCTCCTGGACCGCTAGTGGTTATAGCAACGCCAAGATTTCCTGTAACCCTGGAATATGCATCTGCAGCCATAGCTGAAGCTTGTTCATGGTGAGTACATACTAAATTTAAATTAGGATGATCATTTACAGAGTGAATTAAATGTAAAGAAGCACCTCCAGAAATAGCAAAAACAGTCTTTACTTTCTTTTTTGCAATATATTCAGCAACGTAATCTGATAACTTTATTTTGATTCCCACGGTACAAAAAGTTTACTACTTATAAATAATGATCCATCTTTGTAAGAGACAGGCATATCTTCTAATTTTTCAACTTTATTCCATGAATTTTTCTGAGAAAATAAGTTAATTTTTTCTGATTCAAAAAAATCATAAATTAATTCAGCATTTTTTTTGCTCCCAACCTCAATCATTGCATCAGTCGTTAACCATTCCGAATGAGATGTACTCAACAATATTTTTGCTTCATAACCCTCCACATCAATTTTTAAAAAATCAAAATTATTAATTATTTCTTTAAAAGAATCTGTTTCAACTTTGATAGTTTCTAGATCTCCATATGGAGAATCTTTTGCACCTTTGATATGACTACCAGTAGTATTACCCTTAACTCTGACGAACTCAACATAACCAGCTTCAGTGGAAATAGCTTTATTTACAATTGTAGGATTAGATTTTACTGAGTTTAAGCTAATGTTATTCTTTATTTTTTCAAAATGAATTTGATCAGGCTCATAGGAGGTAACTGCAAATCCCAATTTAGACATTATTATAGAATGCAATCCAATGTTTGCCCCTAAGTCAGCAACTTTCTTATAGTTATTTCTATTTTGATAATAGAAAGAAAAAAGTATCAATTCATCGAATCCAAAAAGATGGGTACTATTTATTGTACCCATCTCGAAATATGGAAAATTTAAGCTACCAAATTGGCCAAAATTAATTTCATCTTTATTGTTAGGGCCAAATAAGTTTTCTGAAGATGTCTTAGCAATTTTTGAGAAAAATTTATATTCTTTACTGCTAGGAGAGTGATAATTTTTAATTGAAGGGATAATATCTATTAGAGAAGATAAAATTTCCTGATCTGATTTTTTTCTATCTAAATTTTCCAATTCCTAATAACTAAAAATTTCGATTATTCTATCACAACCTTTTTTTAATAGCATCAAATTGGTTTTGAAAAAAATATTTATAAGAAAATACTATTTCACTAATATATTTTTTTGTTTAGATATTCAAAATCATCCTTAGGCACTAGAAAATCATATCCTATCTGATTGAATACTTCAGAAAGCCTATATTGGTTTGAAACTATTTTCCTTAAAACCTCATTAGAGCTGTAATCCACAACTGGTTTAATAACTGGGCTAGAAAACATATAAAGGTTATAAAAAACCGTCTCAGCCGTTGGTAGAGTTCTATGTATTAAATTTGAATCAAATAATAAAGCATCCCCAGGCTTAGGATTAAGTCTTAATATTTCGCAATCTTCAAAATTATAAAATTTTTTATCATGGCTATCTTTTAAAATTTCAATTTGAATTTCACTACAGCTGCTTAAAAATGTTAGAACACTTATACATAGGGGAAATTTACTTGGACTATGTAAATAAGGGATATCTCTATGCCATTCAATAGTTGCTGCAATTTGAGTTGCTTTGTTTTCAACACATCGACTTAGATGGAGTTGATAATTTGTCGGGAAGATTTCATTAAGGTATCCATGTACTTCTTTATGCAAAAGTAGATCTCTATAGTTATTAGAGCTTAAAAAGGGACTTCTGAAGACTCCAGAATAACTTTTATTGTCATCTAAATGGTAGGGATAAATCCCTCTTAAATTATTAAGATCGTCTACCAGCTTATTACAATCTTCAAGATCTATTATATTTTCTAAATATAAAAACCCACTTTCATAAAGTTTTTTAATTTGATTGCTATTTTTTAATTTTACGAAATTACATACTTTTTCTAGACCTGGATGTATTTCTTGTTCCATTTTTTGTTTATAATAACATAATTATTAATTAATGCTTCTTGATTTTGTTAATCAATTCTGAGATAATTCACACTTTAACTTCTGTGATATGAAAGCAATAATATTATCAGCAAGCTCTGATATTGGAATAGAATTAATAAAGTCTCTTAAAAAGAAAGGATTTGAAGTTTTTGGAACTTACAATACTAATTACCCTAATACAAATTTTATAAATCCGAAAAATCTCCTCAAGTTAGATATCGCAGATTACGATAAAGAAGAATACAAAAATTGGATAAAAAATATTGGGAATTGGGATCTATTTGTCTCATGTATAGGAACTCAAGATCCAGTTGGCTACATAACAAAATTAGAGGCAAAAGATTGGGTTAAGGGTGTAACAAACAATTCAGTTCATCAAATTGGAGCTTTAATGAATGCCTTGAAATTCAGAAATAAAAAAAAAATTTCTAATGTAATATTTTTTGCAGGAGGTGGTACAAATTCTGCAACCCCCGCATATTCAGCCCAAACCTTAGGAAAGATTTCACTTATTAAGGCAGTTGAACTACTAAACGATGAAATTGAGGATGTTAAATTCGTTATACTTGGACCCGGCTGGGTCAAAACAAAGATTCACAACTCTACTATCGACGCTAAGGATAAAGCGGGTAAAAATTACGAAAAAACTATTTCTATGCTTAAGAATGAAAAAAATCTAAACCCAATCAAAAAAGTTATAGATGATCTTTATAAACTTATTGAACTTCCAAAACATTTGGTGAGTGGTAGAAATTTTTCATCAGTTCATGATGATCTTAATTTAGATAATTTAGAAAGGTTGTACAAAAAAAATAAAGACTTTTATAAGCTAAGAAGAAATTTAAACAATAAATAAAATATAAATTAATTCTTGAAAAAAAATTAATAATTTTAAAATAGAGACAACTTATGTATCAAATATTATTTAACAAAGCAATCTATAAAAATCTTAAAATTTGCTATTCATTTATCTTATGGCTTTATGCCAACTTGCTTTTGCCATTATCTTTTGTTTTCCTTATTTGTCTAAAAATATATTTTTATTATTTTCCTAGAAAACATAAAAAATTAATTTCATTAAGAATTTCTAAAAACTATTTTGGTCATTATGCTATTGAGCCAGCAATTGCTTCTTCCATAAAAAAAGAAAACTGTTCAACAAAAATAATCGTTTCTTTTAAAAGTGCAAATATCAGAAATAATAAAAAGCTTAACTACTGCATAAAACAATCATTTCCTATATCAAAAGACATATATTTAAAATTTATGGAACACATATATAACTATTCAAATAATAAACTCAAGAAATATATAAAAAACTATTATGAGCCATTAATCCCCAAATTTAATTTACACAGGGAAATGAAATATTGGCCAAGTTTATTAAAAGAGAAAGATTTTACATGGAGAGAATCGGCCAATAAAATAATTAAAAATAACAAAATATTGCAGACTGATAAAGCAATTATTATTGCTTTAAGAACTGAACATTTTCATAAGAATTCAAAAAAAGTCCAATCCCAACCATATAGAAATGCCGATCTTGGTGATTTGATCCACGTTATTGACTGTTGCATTAAAGAGAAAACAGATAGAGAAATCTTATGTTATTGCCACAAGAATATAGGATTTGCCTTGAAAAGTAGATATCATTCAATATCTAATATCAGAATAATAAATCAAGATGATGTTGACATTTTAGATATTCTAAAAAAAGATGCATTACTTATAAGCAACGCAAATGGCATAGGATCGGCATCGTTTGCGATTGGGATTAAAACTCTATATATTCAACATTCTCCTTGGCATGTTTGGTTTACAAGTCATTCAAATAGCTTAATGCTTCCAATTGAATATTTTGATTGTAATGAAATTGAAAAAAGAAATTTAGATAAAAATTTTTCGCTTGCTTTTTCACCATCAAATGAAGTTCCGTTTAATTATGAAAGAAATTTTGCCACTAAAGGTATCAATCTTCAATCAATAAAAAACATCAAAAAAGAGACCCTAATATCGAGCATCAGTGAAGCATTTAATCTTAAAGAGAACTCATTATCTTTTAATGAAAATTTACTAGGATGCAGCTTCAACTATAGAAATCAAGAAGAAAAAATTTTTTGGCAAAATTATATTAATAACCTTCCTTTTTCAATAAGATATTGGCACAAAAATATAACTATGAAAATTTCAACTTCATTTTTAAGAGATTTTTAAAAAATTTTTATATTATTTAAGAACTAAGTTTCAAAAAACACTTCTGGCTTAAGTAAATATCCATTAGGCAATTTGTTTAAATTAAAATCTCTATAAACACTTTTTTCTATTGTATTAATTTTTTTAAAATTAGAAAAAAGTTCAAACAGTTGTTTTTTTGAGGCAGTTCCTATACAAATTTTGTTAATACAGTCAAAAGAAAAAGTCCAGGCAAGTATGAATGCAATAATATCAATATTTTTTTCTTTTAAGAATTCTTCTAAATATTTAAGTGATTTCAGATTTTCCTCTGTTAAATATCTTTTAACTCTCCAACTTGAATTAGCTCGACTTAACTTAGGCACATTATTAATTTCTTTATATCTATTAGCTAAAATGCCTCTGCAAAATACTCTATAGGGAATAGCTTTCATATTATTTTTTATCAACAAAGGAAAAATTTCTCTAAAAGCTCTTTGTTCAAAAAAATTAAAGTGTACGTCCAAAGAACTTGGAAGAGTTAATTCATGTGAATTGCATTCATCTATCCAATATTTTAATTCATCTGGTTCAAAATTACATATTCCATAGCTTTCAATAACGTTATCATTGATAAGCTTTTCGATAGTTTCAACTTGATCTTTAACGCTTACCGTTTTACAAAAAGAATGTAAAGAAACTCTATGAATTCTCTCTGATTTAAAAATTCTGCTTATATCCATAGTGGATTTAATAATGGTTTTTGGATTTAATTCCTCAAGAGCGACTCCAAAACTTCCATCATTTCTTTCTACTCTTTTAAGACCAATTTTAGAATGTACTTTAAAAAACTTTTTTGTTGAAAATTGAAACTCAGAAATAAATTTTTGAGAATTTTTATTTCCATAAAGAGTACCAGAATCTACCTCCTTAATTCCTAAATCATACGCGTAATTTAAAAAATCAAATGTTTCTTTTTTATTTAATTTTGCCCCAAAAGGCAATCCTCCTAATACTAATGAGTTTTCAAGTTTCATTTTTTGGGTAAAAATCTATACTCTAAATTTAATCTAGTTTCTTTCTCATCATTGGAATCTTCAGAATGAATACAGTTAGGATGAAACACTATCAAGTCGCCATAATCTAATGAAGGCCTTACAAATTTATTTACAGATATATCTTCATTTAACCTATATTCTCCATCAATAAACTTTGAGTTTTTTGGTAAATAACTTTTATAAGTTTTCTTATGGGAACCTTTTAAAAAACGAATGTTAGATTTAACTGTAGAACCTGCAAGAGGGATCCAGATAGAGTAAACATTTTTAGAATTTCCCCAATTCTTACAACTTGGAGGGTAGCCATCATTTTTTAATGGTCTTATTAATCTAAATCCTAGCCAACTCAAACCTGGATCTGCACACATATCAAAATCAAAAAATCCACTAATATTTTTTATAAAAGAAATTAATGCATCTTTCCTTAAAATAGAATTAAGTGAATCTGAAGGATAAAAATATCTATTTTTTGTAGACACTATTAGTTCATGATCTAAATTAAACTCCTCAATATAATTATGGTAATTCTTGACATCTTTTAAAAATGGTATATTTTTATCTTTATAAAGACCCTGGATTTTTTTATTAATATGATTTAAAACATAATTATAAATCGAAGAAAATTCTTCTTTATTAAAGAATTTTTCTAAAATTTCATATCCATCTTTATTAAAATCTGACATAAGTTTTTTTAGCAAAATTCAATTGTTTTGTAAGCATTTATCTTATACTATTAAATTTTATTTGAATATATTTATGATACAAAAAGCTGTATTGAAAAAAGTTAATAAATAAGAATTAGGACATAAGTCTTTTAAAGACATGAAAATTTTTTTTAATTAGTATATTATTAGAGAAAATAAAATAAGAAATTGAATAAAGGTTGGTTCCATACAGACATCACAGAAGATGCAAAAAAATTAGCCCATGAAGTTATTAATTCAAATTCATTAACTAATGGACAATCAACCAAGACATTAGAGTCTGAAATTAAAAATATTTTTGGAGTTAAAACTGCCATTTATACAAATAGTGGGACATCGGCGCTTGCAATGTCGCTATTAGCTTCTGGGATAGGTCAAGGTGATATTGTAGGCACAAGTGGAATTGGATGGATAGCTACAGTTCAAGCCGTAAAATTTACAGGTGCTGATGTTCTTTTATTAGATGTTGAGAATGAATTGCCAACCCTTGATATAAATATAATCCCAAAAGTTGCTGACAAAATAACTGCTTTAATACCTGTTAACTATAATGGTAGACAAGTAAATATAAAGGAAGTAAAAAAGCTTATTCCAAATAAAAAAATAATAGAAGATTCTTGCAAAAGTTTTTTTTCAAAGGATTTTGACGCAAAGAATTATTCTGGAACTAATGGAGATTATGGTTGTTTTTCATTAGGAATGATTTCTATGCTGCCTGGAATATATGGGGGTTTTGTTGTCACTAATAAATCTGAAGATCAAGAAATTTTAAGTTGTTTAAAATGGCACGGCACAACTTATAAAAATAATAATGAAAAGTACGAGAGGTTTTCATATAATTTTAAAACTTCTAATCTCCATGCATCTTTTGCATTAGGTATGCTTGAAACATATCAAGAAAGAATCGAAAAACTATCACTCATATACGAAATGTATAAAGACGGATTAGAAGGCTTAGAAAATAATAAACTCTTACCTGTGAATAAAAAAAGAGGAGAGATACCTTTGCTTATAGATGTAGTTTCAAAAGATAGAAATCAAGTAACAAAGTTATTAAATAGTAATGATATACCAACTTGTAATTATCATGAATCACTTGATAAGGCTTCCTATACAAATAAATTTCAAGAACTTAAAAATAGCTCTAAATTTGGTTCTATGGTTTTCCATCCCCCCTGTGGCCCTGATCAAGATCTTGAAAGAATTGAAAAATCAATAAAAATTCTCAAAAATTTAGGTTAGTCTTCATTACAAATATTTATTTATTCTTAAAAAATCTTTGTGTATAATCTATTAATATTTTATTTAGAAATTTATGATTAATTCAGACAGTTTGATAATAGTAATTGGGGGAAATGGTAGAATAGGGAAAAATTTTTGCTTACAAGCTTTAATAAATACAAATCATTATTTAATAAATATTGATCCTTCCCCAGATGATTTTATTCAAGAAAACTTAAAAGATAAAAAAAAATATTTTCATATTCCAATCCCTATTGGAAAAGTTGATGACGCAAAACAAATACTCAAGTTGATTGACAAAAATTTCCCCGAAAAAAAAATTAATTCATTAGTAAATCTTTCAAGAGTCAGGATTAATGACATAGATGAAATTCTTATAAACGAAAATGATGTTATTAAAAATATAAATGTTCAAATATCAGGTTTAAATCAATTAATTAATTTATTTGTAAATGAAAAAAAATTCAGAGACTTCTCTATTATTCATGCAGGATCGCTAAGTTCAAGATTAGTTAACCATCAAGCAGTTCTATATCATTATTTAAAAGGAGCAATAG